>Ga0272441_10000848_pt1 | contig 67209 bp, 48 predicted proteins | sample SSMProp6N_FD_193582 | JGI IMG/M metagenome (GOLD analysis project Ga0272441, IMG submission 193582) | Marine sediment archaeal communities from Little Sippewissett salt marsh, Falmouth, MA, United States - SSM-Prop-6N | ecosystem: Environmental > Aquatic > Marine > Wetlands > Sediment ... | reverse complement strand
ACTCGGAGCTGGCAGGGCCATCTCGCAAACGAGCTGTCCAATCGACGCTCCGGGAGGCATCGCCTCTGCCAGCTCCTGCTCTTTATCTCGTCAGAAAAAAGAGCAAAAAGCAACATACAAGGAGGCAGTGGAGCGATAGCGGAACGCCGACGCGGCAATCCCGGCGGTATATGCGTACTGCCTTCGATTCCATTTACTTGATCAACGGCAGCAGCCGCTTAAACTCATCCGTCCCCGCCGCGCCAAGCAGCTCGAAAATCGCCATCTCAACCGTCACAATCTCCGCCCCATGCGCCTGCATCCGCGCCAGGCCCGCCTTGTGGTCGCTTTTTGCCCGCGAGCCCGTTGCATCGGCGACAACGTAACAGGAGTAACCAAGCTCCAGGCCGCGCAGGACCGTCTGCATCACACACACGTGGCTCTCGATGCCCGTGACGATCAGTTGCCGCCGGTCGAGCTTGCCCACCGCGCTCTCGAACTCTTCGCAACCGAAACAGCCGAACGCAACCTTCTCGATCGGCTCCACGCCCTCGAGCGCGTCCGCCACAGCTTGAGTTGTCCTCTTCAGCCCCTTGGGATACTGCTCGGTATAAACCACCGGCAGGCCCAGCTCCCGGCAACACCGAATCAGCTTCACCGCCCGCGGCACGATCTCGTTTGCCACGGGAATCGCCGGCAGCAGCCCGTCCTGAAAATCGACCACGACAAGCGCGGCTTTTGCCTTATCCAACATGAAAAACGCTCCAAATTGTTTAGCGCGGGCATTATAAGCATGCGGCTCAAGAACGGGCAAACAGGGCCGCGTCGGCCATCTGCTTCCCTGAGAACAACGGCAGAGTAGGTCTGGCGTGATCAACTCATCAAAAAACTTGTCTTGATGCAAAAAGGGGCCCATTTATCAAGCGCCCCCGTTTTTCGCCTGGCTCTGCGTTTCCTTGACAGGTTTCGGGGTGGTGGGCTAGTATCGGCGCGCGTAATAACGCGCGCAGCGTAATAACGCGCGCAGAAACAAGGGGCGGGCAGGCTTATGGCCGTTGCACTCGTAACAGGATCTGCGGGACTCGTGGGGGCGGAGACCGTCCGCCGGTTCGCGCGGGAAGGGTTCACCGTTGCCGGGATCGACAATGACATGCGGGCCTATTTCTTCGGGGCGGAAGGCTCGACGAAATGGGCGGCCCGGCAGTTGCAACAGGACCTTTCGGACTACCACCACCATACCGCAGATATTCGCGAGCACGGGGAGCTGGAGCGGGTTTTCCGGGCGTACGCCGGCGAGATAGCCGTGGTGGTGCACACGGCGGCGCAGCCGAGCCACGATTGGGCGGCGCGCGAACCGCTGACCGATTTCGCCGTCAACGCAACCGGCACGCTGAACATGCTCGAACTGGCCCGGCAACATTGCCCCGACGCGCCGTTCATCTACACATCCACGAACAAGGTATATGGCGACACGCCGAACCGGCTCCCGCTGGTGGAGTTGGAGACGCGGTGGGAGGTCGAGGAAGGCCACCCTTACGCGGCGAATGGGATTGACGAGACGATGTCGATCGACCAGACGCTGCACTCGGTGTTCGGGGCGTCGAAGGTGGCGGGCGATGTGATGGCGCAGGAGTACGGTCGCTATTTCGGGATGAAAACGGGCATTTTCCGCGGGGGGTGCCTTACGGGACCGGGGCATTCGGGGGCCGAGTTGCACGGTTTCTTGTCGTACCTGATGAAATGCGCCATGACGGGGCGGGAGTACAAGATTTTCGGCTACAAAGGCAAGCAGGTGCGCGATAACATCCATTCGCAGGACCTGGTGGAAGCGTTTTGGCAGTTTTATCAGAAGCCGCGGCCGGGAGAGGTGTATAACATCGGGGGCAGCCGGCACAGCAACTGCTCGATGCGCGAGGCGATGGCGAAGTGCGAGCAGATCACGGGCAAGAAGATGGTTTTTGCGTACGTCGAGGAAAACCGGGTGGGTGACCACATCTGGTGGATCAGTGACGTGGGCAAGTTCGCTTCCCACTACCCCGAATGGCAGCTCACCTACACGGTCGACACAATTCTGGAGGAGATCTTTCATGGCTTTGAAGGCCGGCTCTGACCTGCGGCCGCAAAGCCCGAACGGCCTCCTCTATTCGATTCTCATCCCGGCCCACAACGAGCAGGACAATATCCGGCCGACCATCGAGGCCGTCGGAAAAACACTGCGCCGCGAGCGGATACCGTTTGAAATCCTCGTGGTCGACGACAACAGCACGGACGGGACGGTCGAGGCGGTGGCCGGGGTGCAGCGGGATTACCCGGAGGTCCGGATAGTGCATAACACGCGGCCGGGGGGCCTTGGCCGCGCGGTGCGGTTCGGGCTGCAGCATTACCGTGGCGACGCGGTGGCGGTCGTCATGGCCGACCGGTCGGACGACCCGGAAGACGTGGTGACGTGCTACCGGAAGATGCAAGAAGGCTACGACTGCGCGTTCGGCTCGCGGTTTATGAACGGCAGCAGCGTGACGGACTACCCGCCGGTAAAGCTGGTGTTCAACCGGCTGGGCAACACGCTGATCCGGACGATGTTCATGACGCGGCACAACGACCTCACCAACGCGTTCAAATGTTACCGGCGTCACGTAATCGACGACATAACGCCCCTGCACGCCTGCCATTTCAACATCACGATCGAGATGTCGTTGTCGGCCCTGATCCGGCGTTATTCCATTGCCGTGTTCCCGATCCGGTGGTCGGGCCGGAACTGGGGCGTGTCGAACCTGCGGCTGCGCGAGATGGGCCGCCGTTACGTATGTACGCTGTTGAAGATCTGGTTCGAGCGGCTGCTGATTCTCGACGACCTGATGGACGACATGCAGTCGCGGCCCCGCCGGTAGTGGGGTGGAACCTTCGGCGGCTTTCGGGGATTACAGGAATCAAGCGGTGGTGTAACGACGCCGTGGCGGAAGGGAGGCGCTGCAAATGCACTTGCGACCGATTTCCAGGCGGGCAACCGGCCCGATGCGCGGGGCGGTTGAAGGCTGGAACGAGTACGAGGAGTCCTGGCTTTACCTGATGTTGTTCCTGATTGCGTCGGTCTTCGTTCCGCAGAAATTGTAGGCGGGGAAAAGGACAAAAACGACGTAAAGGACAAAAAGAACCCGGCGCGGCCCTTCGTGACAAGCCAGTACGCTTCGCGCCTGGCCCTTCAATTATGAAAGGACCCGACGCGGCGTTGTGTGACAAGCCAGAACGCTTCGCGGCCGGCGATTCGAAGGCAAAAGAACCTGACGCAGGGCTTTGACCAAAACCCAACACGCTTCGCGGCTGGAGTTTGGCGTTTGGAAGGCCGGGAAGTCCCGTAGGGACTTTGCGAGAGTAGCCCAGGACGTTAGTCCTGGGGTTCGAGCCTGCACCAGGCCGTAGTCCCGTAGGGACGGTTGAACCTGGTCAAGCGAGCGGTGCTGGCGGTGAAGACTGTGGCCGGGAGACTTCCCAAATTTTATGTCCTTTACGTCCTTTGGGTCGTTTTCCCCCCAAAAAAGAAGCAGCCGCCCCGGCGCCTCCTCCCTTTAGCCTCCGGGGCAGCTAACTTTGCCTCCCCTCCCGTCAGTCGGCGCAATTATTATAATTGCTCCGAGAAACCAGGTTAGCGAATATCGGCATCAAACCACTTTAAAAGGGCCATCAACCCGCGCGCTTGCTTGAGCATGGTGGCTTTAAGGCCCTTCTGGCGCAACTTCTCCTTGGCATCGCGCCTGGATTTGGCAATGATGACACCGCCAACAAACGATTTTTCTTCGTCTCCTTCCGCCCGAATCGCATGATATTCATACGTCGGCATACGCAAGACCTCCTGGTGCAACCGCCGTATTGTAGCACTTTGCGCACTAGTTGCCAAGCAGATTTTTAAGAGTTTCGTTTACTGGATGAGCCGGCAGTTCGGCATATCGGTTTCAAACAGCACCACGGCCTGCGGGCTGACGAAAGCGTTGCGGATGTCCAACGTACGCAACGTTTTAATGCGCTTGACCGTGACGGCGGCCGCGTTGCTTACCGAACTGTTGTGCAGGCCCAGCGACGTAAGCCGGGGGAAGTTCCGCAACACCCCCAGGTCGTCGCCTTGCAGCTTGACGCTGTCGAGCACAAGCTCTTCGAGCATGACCAGGGGCTCCAGGTGAACGAACGCGGCGGCGGTGAGCGAGGACGACATCACCTCGAGCGACTGCAGGCCCGTGAGGTGTTCGACAGGCGCAAACAGCTCGTCGGTGAGGCCGTTGCCGATAATGACGAGCGAATGAAGGGCGTCGGCATCGAGCTTTTCCAGCGGCGAGAGGTCCTTTGGCGCGTTCTGGTCCATGACGAGCTTGACGGCCGTGTTCGCGGGCACGTTAACGTTGCCCCGGGCCCGCCCGGCCTTTCGCCACTGCGCGCCGTCCCACGCGCGGAACTGAAGCGCGCCGAGCGTCTTGTCGGTGGGGAATTGGAGCGTCCGTGCGGGTTGCGGTTTCGGTTCGGGCACATTCGCCGCGGGCCGGGTTTCGGCGGGGGCGGCATCGGCGGGGCCGCTTTGCGTGACCGTTTCAGCCGGCGGCCTGGCCTTGGGCTGGAACACGAAATAGGCCGCAACGCCCAGCACGGCAAGCAGTACCGCCGCCGTAATGCCCACGGGAGCGAGCCAGCCGGGCAGCGTTTTTGGCGGCACATACGGCCGGCCCCGTTCAGCTTCGCGCAACTGGCGTTCAAGTTCTTGAAGTTCCGCCTGGGCCTGTTCGAGCCGTTGCGCCTTCGCCCCCTGTTCTTCCTCGAGCTGCCGCACCTGCTCGGCCAGGCGCGTTTCGGCCTCCGTGGGCGCGCCTTCTTTTGCGCGCAAAGCCTCGAGCTCCTCCCGCATATTGCGGAGCGACGTGTCGCTGACTTCCTGTTCTTCGCGGGCGCTGGCCATGGTGGATTCTTTATCCTCCATGGACTTTCGGAGGGCTTCCAATTCACTCTGGGCCTGCTGCAGGGCGCGTTCTTTTTCCGACTCCTCGGCCCGGGCCTGTTCGAGCTGCGATTTCAGCGCCTGCTCGGATTGCGAAGCCTCGGCCCGCACCGCGGCCAGCTCGCCGGCCACGGCGGCGTCGCGCTCGGCGAGCGTATTCTGCAGCCGCTCGAGTTCGCGGTGGGCTTTTTCGAGCTCGCCGGATTTCGCCGCTTCGGCCGATTTCAGCGCCTGCAACTCGCCCGTAAGTTTTTTTTCCTTGCCCTGGGCGTCGCCCGCGGCGGACCGCATCTGTTCAAGCTCGGCCTGCATGGCGGCAACTTTTTTATCATGTTCGGCCTGGGCTTCACGGGCTTCGGTTACGGCCTGTTCCTGTTTCTGCAGCGTCTGCTTCAGGGCGTCGAGTTCGGCACGGGCGTTCTCGAGGTCGCGCGACTTCTGTGTCTCGCTGTCGCGAAGCTGGCTGAGTTCGCCCAGCAACGATTCCTCGGACGACGACGCCTCGCTAGCCTGGCCGCGCAACGAGGCCAGCTCGGCCTGCAACCCTTCGATCCGTTTCTCCTGCTCGACGCGGCTTTTCTCCGCGGCGGCCATATCGGTTTCGCGCGCGGTCAACCGGCCCTTCAGGGCATCAAGCTCGGTGCGCGCCTCGTCAAGCAACTGCGCCTTCTCGCCCTCGTTTTTGCGCAGTTGCTCGACCTCTTCCATCAGGCTCTTCTCGAACACGGCGGCGCGCTCGCTGCGCGTGCGCAACTCTTCGAGTTCCTGCTGCATGGCCTCGGCGGCCTGGGCCTGCTCGGCGCGGCTGCGGGAAATCTCCTCGATGGCGCTTTCGCGCTCGTTGAGCGTCTGTTCGAGCGACTCGAGTTGGCGGCGCGCCTCGTCGAGGGCTTCGTTGTGTGCGGATTCGCTGCTGCGCAACTGTTCGAGTTCGGCCAGCAGCGCCTGTTCGGACGAGACCGCGCTGTCGGCTTTCGATTTCAGAGCCGCCAACTCCCCCTGAAGTGCTTCGGTAATTTTCTCCTGCTCGGCCCGCTTTTCTTCCGCCGAGGCGACGGCCTGCTCGCGCTGGCCCAGCGCGCCGCGCAATTGCTCGAGTTCGCTGCGGGCGTCTTCGAGCGTCTGGGATTTGGTGGAATGGTCCGCCCGCAACTCTTCGACTTCCGACTGCAACTGCCGTTCGGACTCGGACGCCTCTTTCGCGCGGCGGGCGAGGTCGTCGCGTTCCCGCTGCAACTTGGCGAGCACATCCTTGTCCTGTGTCGAGCTTTTCATAGCCTTGGCGATGGCGGTTTCCCGCTCGCCGAGCGTCGTCTGCAACGCATCGAGATCGCGCCGCGCCTTGTCAAGCGCCTCAGACCGTTCCTTCTCGCGAGCCCGGGCCTGCTCGACCTCCGCGGCCAGCGATTGCTCGCTTTTAGCCGCCGTCTCCGCCTGTTGTCTGACGCCGTCAAGCTCGCGCTGCAGCACCTCGACGGCCTGCTGTTTTTCCCGGCTCTCTTTGGCGGCGGCGCTGATGGCGGCTTCGCGTTCGGCAAGCAGGCCTTGAAGGTTTTCCAGTTGAGCGCGGGCCTGTTCCAAATCCTGCGTTTTTGCCCGCTCGTTTGCCCGAACCTCTTCGACCTGGGCAAGCAGTTGCTTTTCTTTTTCGGAAGCCTGGGCGGTTTGCGTTTCGAACTGTTCGAGCTCGCCTTGCAGTTCTTTGACGAGCTTTTCCCGCTCAGCGTTCGTCTTTTGCGCTTCGGCGATGGCCGCCTCGCGTTCGGAAAGCATGCCGCGCAACGACTCCGACTCCGTCCGCGCGTCGTCGAGCGCCTGCGACCGCTCCTGCTCGTGGCGGCGCAACTCCGCGACTTCATCGGCCAGGCGTTGCTCGCTCGATTCGGCGGTCCGCGCCTTCTCCTGCAACGCGCCCAACTCGCGTTGCAACTCCTGGAACGCCTCTTCGCGCCGGGCGGCGTGCTGCTGGGCTTCGGCCACTTCCGCCTCGCGGTCGGCCAGTGCTTTTTTCAGCCCGTCGAGTTCGTTGCGGGCTTTTTCCAGCGCGGTGGATTTCGCCCGCTCGTCCTCGCGCAGTTGGGCCAGCTCGGCGGAAAGCTTTTGTTCGGAAGACGTCGCGCCCGCGGCCTGCTCGCGCGAGGCATCGAGCTGGCCCTGCAACTTCGAAAGTTCGGCAACCTGTTCTTCGTTGCGTTTTTCGGCGGCGGCGATATCGGCCTCTCGCTGGGAAAGTTCACCGCGCAACGAATCGATCTTAGATTGCGCGTCGCGCAACGCGTCGGCCTTCTCCTTGGCATCGGATCGCATCTGTTCGAGTTCGGAAGCGAGGGCCTCTTCTGAAGACGCGGTGTCCTCGGCCATGGCGCGCAGCACTTGCAGTTCGTGCTGGAGCTTCGCCACGGCCTTTTTGAGCTGGGCCTTTTCCTCCTCTTCGGATTCTTTCTCCGCAACCGAAGCCTTCAAGTGCTGGGTCAGGACCTGCTGGCTTTCGAGGAGGCTGTCAAGCTCGGCCTTCTGGGCGTCGCTGAGGAAATCGGCAAGCACGCCGGCATCGTTGCGCGCCTGCTCGATACGCGCCAGCACGGCTTCGCACGCGTCGACGGCCTCGCCGCGTTTGTCCAACGCGATGAGATGCTGGGCGCGCATCTGTACGAGCTTGATGCTGTTCGGAAAAACAGGGATCAGGCGGTCGATCACGACGAGCGCTTCGTCGTACCGCTCTTCCTGAAAAAGCCGGGCCGTGTCCAGAAATTCTCGCTCGGCCTGTTCAAGGTTCATACTTGCCAAATCCCCTCGCGCTATGCGCAAAAAACATCCTAGCGCACACCGCGCGGGAAGGCAAGAAAAACGCGTTGGAACGCGCGCGGTCTTTTCCGCATAATGAGGCCGCATGGCCGCGAGCGCGGCTTCAAGAACAAAAGGAGCGATATAATGAAAGCGAAAACCGCAGTTTTTCTCAGTTTACTTTTCTTTTTTGGCGCAGCACTCGCCCAGGACGAGCCGTACAAGCAGGAGCAGAACGTTGTTTACCAGGAAACCGACGGCATCGGGCTCGTGATGGACATCTTTACGCCCACCGCCAAGCCTAATGGCCTTGCCATTATCGACGTGGTCAGCGGGGCGTGGCATTCGGACCGGGGCAAAATCGGCGATCACAAGAAAGCCGGCATGTACGACACGTTCTGCGGGCGCGGGTACGTGGTGTTCGGCATTCGGCCCGGGTCGGTGGGCCGGTTCACGGGCGGCGAAATGGTGCGGCATGTCAAGCAGGGTATCAAATGGGTGAAGGAACACGCGGGCGAGTACGGCGTCGACGGGCAACGGCTGGGCATCACCGGCGCGTCGGCCGGCGGGCATCTGGCCAGCCTCACGGTCGTCACGGCCGAACCGGCCGAGCAGGTAAAGGCGGCGGGCGTGTTTTTCCCTCCAACGGACTTCACCGAATGGGGCAAAGGGCGGCCACCGTACGAGCGGATCGGCGGATTCTTTTTCCTCTGCGGCATCAAAGGCAAGAGCGAAGAGGAGATTGTCGAGGCAGCGGTCGCGATGTCGCCGGTCAAGCAGGTCAAACCGGGCTTGCCGCCGTTTCTGATCTTCCACGGCGACGCCGACCCGATGGTGCCGCTGAACCAGTCCAAGAAGCTCGTCGCCGCGCTGAAGGAAGCGGGCAACGAGGCCGAGCTTATCGTCAAACCCGGCGGCGGCCACCCCTGGCCCACCATCGCCGAAGAAGTGGCGAAGCTGGCCGACTGGTTTGACAAAAACCTGTAGGACTACCGCAAATCTGGGACGATTGGGACAAATGAAGCATGTTTTGAAGCTGACGGTTTTGTTTTGTGTTGCACTGGCGGGCGCGGCGGCGGCTTCGCCGCTGGTGTTTGTGACGGATGACGAGCTGGCGGCGGCGCGGGCGCGGGTTGAAAATTCGGCGTGGGCCGGTGAAGTCCGCGACAGCCTGGTGGCACAGGCCGGCGCGCTGGCCGCGGCGCCGCTCGAAATACCCCGGAAAGGCGGGCAGTGGACGCACTGGTACAGTTGCTCGGACGACGGGGCGCGCCTGAAAGCGAAAAGCCCGACGGAGCACGTGTGCACCTTGTGTGGAAAAGTCTACAGCGGCAGCCCGTACGACGAGGTGTACATCACCGGCATTCATTCGAAATGGCTGCGCGGACTCGAACCGCTGGGCTGGGCATACGCGCTCGAACCAAAACCCGAGTACGCCAAACGGGCCCGCGATATCCTGCTCGAATACGCGTCGTTTTACGAAACCCTGCCGCTGCACGACGTCCACAACAAAAAAGGCAGCGCCAAGGCGCGCCTCTACGCGCAGACGCTCGACGAGTCGGTGACGTTGTGTCACATAGCCGTGGGCTACGCGCTGATGCGTGGCGACGCGTGTTTCAGCGCCGGCGACCGCGCCGCCATCGAGTCGGGCCTGATCCGGCCGATGTGCGCGACGATACAGGCGAACGACCGCGGCATCTCGAACTGGCAGACGTGGCACAACGCGGGCGTGGGTTGCGCCGGGTACGTGCTGGGCGACGAGGCGCTCGTCGATTGGGCGCTGAACGGCAAAAGCGGCCTGCATTTTCAACTCGAGAATTCGGTGCTGCCGACGGGGCTGTGGTACGAGGAGGCGGTCGGTTACCACTGGTACTCGCTGCGGGCGCTGGTGTACCTGCTCGAGGCGGCGCAACGGGCCGGCGAGGACGTTTACGCAAATCCGGTTGTAAAAAAACTCTTTGACGCGCCGGTGCGGCAGTTGCGGCCGAACCTGACGTTCCCGGCGCTGCACGACAGCGACTCGTCGTCGATCCTCAGCCACCGCGGAATGTACGAGGTGGCGTTCAAGCGGTTCGGCGACCCCGTCTACGCCGCGTTCATCCAGAAGCGCGACTCGGCGGAGGCTTTGTTCTGGGGCGCGGACGACGTGCCCGAACCGCAGCCGCTGCGCCTGGCTTCATCGAGCGGCGAGGGCGAAGGGTTGGCCGTGTTGCGCGACGAGGCCGGCGAGACGGCGCTGTACCTCGACTACGGCCCCGGCCGCGCAGGCCATAACCACCCCGCCAAGCTGGGCATCGTGCTATGGGCGCACGGCAACGAGCGGCTGGTCGATCCGGGCCGCCTGCCGTACGGCAACCCGATGCACCGGGAATGGTTCACGCAAACGGTGGCGCACAACACGGTCGTCGTCAGCGAGGCCAGCCACAAGCGCACGGGCGGCCGGCTGATAGCGTTCGCCGCAGGTGATAACTACGCGCTTGTCCGCGCCGAATGCGACACCGCCTACAAGGAAAACTCCGTGAAGCTCGACCGCACGGTGTTTATGCGCGACGGCCTGATTGTCGACGTATTCCGTTGCGCCGGGCCGGAAGGCTCGACTTACGATCTGCCCCTGCATTTCCGCGGAAAGGTCGAGAACCTGCCCGCGGGCGAGCCGATCCCGCCGTTCTCGAAGGCCACCGCTTACCGGGCGATGAAAAACGTGCGGCGGCTGACCCAACCGCTGCGCGGGTTCGACGTCGTCACGGGCGAGGACAGCCGCATCGGTGTGCAGGCGTTCGACTCGGGCGAAGCGTACACGGCCGAAGGGCCAAGCGCGACGCCGGGCGAAATCGTCCCGCTGGTTCTGCGCCGGCAGCACGGCGACGGGGCGCTGTTTGTTACGGTTTACGACCTCGAGCCCGCCAGGGAGCGGGAATGCGAAGTAGACGCGGGCGAAACCGTCACGGCCCGCGTCGGCGACGCCGTTGTTACGGCAACAGCCTCGGACACGCGGCTGGACATCGGCGGCCAAAACATAGCGCTCGAACGTTAGCCGGAAAAGGACAAAAGGGACGAAAACGACAAAAAGGAGGCCTCTCGTGGCCAGGATTTTCGTAACGCGCGCAATTCCGGAACGGGGAATTAAGTTGCTTGCGGAGAATTTCGGCGAAGATTCCGTCGCGGTTTCGCCCCACGACCGGCCCATCACGCGCGACGAGCTGCTGGCCGGCGTGGCGGGCGCGGACGCGCTGCTGCCCATCCTGACGGACATCGTGGACGGGGCCGTCATGGACGCGGCGGGCCGGCAGTTGAAGGTCATCGGCAACTACGCGGTCGGCTACAACAACGTCGACGTTGGCGCCGCGACGGAGCGCGGCATCCTGGTTACGAACACGCCCGGCGTGTTGACCGAAACCACGGCCGACCTGGCGTGGTCGCTGCTGATGGCGGCGGCGCGGCGGATCGGCGAGTCGGAGCGCTACCTGCGCGGGGGCGCGTGGAAATCCTGGGGGCCGCAAATGTTCCTGGGCGTCGACGTTCACGGCGCCACGCTGGGCATCTACGGGATGGGCCGGATCGGCCGGGCGATGGCGCGGCGCGCCAGGGGATTCGGGATGCGCGTGTTGTACTATGACGCGGAGCCGCTTGCGGCCTCGAGCGAAGTCGAGATCGGCGCCACGTACGTCGACAAGCCCGCCCTGCTCGCCGAGGCCGATTTCATCTCGGTGCACGTACCCCTCCTGCCTGAAACGCGCCACGTGTTCGGCGAGGCCGAGTTCAAGGCCATGAAACCGTCCGCCGTGTTCGTGAACACCTCGCGCGGCCCCGTCGTCGACGAGGCCGCACTCGCACGCGCGCTGAAAACCGGCGAAATCTTCGCCGCCGGCCTCGATGTGTACGAGGAAGAGCCCGCCGTGCATCCGGAACTGCTCGACTGCGAGAACGCCGTGCTTGTCCCCCACATCGGCAGCGCCACACGCGAAACCCGGGCTAAAATGGCCGAAATGGCCGCGCAAAACATCGTCGCCGCACTCAAAGGCGAAACGCCCCCCAACCTCGTCAACCCCGAAGCCCTGCAAAAACGCCCGTGAGCAAGAGGCTCAAAGCCTCTTCTATCTTCCGGTGTGGCGGTGGTGGTGCTACAGGAGGGCAACTCCTCCTGTCTCACTTTGGTGGACTGCGCCGTACAGCATGGCGTATCATGCAACGCGGGAGGGCGCGACAAGCATGGCAACACAACAAACCCCGCAGTACGACTTTTTTATCAGCTACCGCCACGGCGAGCGGGACGAATCGTTCGCCCGCGATATTCTGGCGCAACTCGAAGCGACCGGACTGAAGGGCGCAATCGACGAGAGAGACTTCCACCCCGCCAAGAAGTTCCTCAACGAAATGGAACGCTGCATCAAGGAAAGCCGGAACACGGTTTGCATCATCTCGCCCCGCTACCTGCAAAGCGGCAACTGCGAAGAAGAGGCCGTCATCTGCAAGGTGCTCGACATGGCCGACCGCAAGGAGCGGCTGATACCTCTCACGCTCGAAAAAGTCGTCACGCCAGCGTGGTTGTACGGCATCACGGGCGTCGATTTCACCAAGGAAAACCCGCTGGTGCCGCCCATCGAGCGGCTGAAACGGGCGTTGGGCAAACCGTTGCGGCCGCCGGCGGCCGGGGCGGGGCCGGGGCCGGTTCACAACCTGCCGCAACGCAACGCCCATTTCACCGGCCGGCTCGAGGTGCTCGCCAAGATCGAGCGGGCGTTGGGGACAAACTCGGCCATAGCCGGCCTGACGCAGATCCACGGCATCTCGGGGCTGGGCGGGATCGGTAAGACGCAAACGGCGCTCGAGTTCGCCTGGCGGCATCTCGGCCAATCCTACCGCCACGTCTTCTGGGTGCGTGCGGACACCGAAACCGAAATCATCTCCGGCTTCATGGAAATCGCCCGCAAACTCGAGCTGGCGGAGAAAGACGCCCGCGAAACCGATGTCGTGGTCGACGCCGTCCGGCGGTGGTTTGATATAAACGACAACTGGCTGCTCGTGCTGGACAACGTCGAGTGGGACGGGCAACAGGCCGTGGCGCAGTACGTCCCCTGCGGGCGCGGCCACGTCCTCGTCACATCGCGCGCACACGCCCTCGATGCGCTCGACATCCAGCAGCCCATACCGCTCGACAAGATGGAGCCCGGTGAAGCCGGCGCGTTTCTTACCGAGCGAACCGGAAGACAGGCAAGCGCCGCCGTAGACGCCGTCGCAAAAGCGCTTGATTATCTGCCGCTCGCCCTCGAACAGGCCGCGGCGTACATCGTCGAAAATGCTTGCAGCTTCGACGACTACCTCGCCAGCTTCGAGAAACGCCGCAAAGAATACCTGCGCTACAAGTCGAAAAAGACCGAATATCCCGACACCGCCGCCACAACTTGGCTGCTGAACTTCGAGCAGGTCGAGGCAGAGTCCAAGGCGTCCCGCGACCTCCTTTACGTCTGCGCGTTCCTCGATCCGGACAAAATCCCGCTCGAGATCTTCCGCGCCGGCGCCAAACACCTCGGCCGCCACCTTTCCGCCGCCCTCGCGGATGCCGGCGACGACCCCGTAGCCCTCAACGAAGTCCTCGCGCCCGTCGTCCGCTACTCGCTCGTCCGCCGCGGCGAGGAAGACGGCGCCCTGAGCATACACCGCCTCGTCCAGGACGTCATCCGAACCCGGATGAACACGCAGCAACAGGCCACTTGGGCCAAGCGTGCCGTCCCAAGCGTAAGCGCGGCTTTTCCGTACGGCGATTTTGAAGAGTGGCCGCTGTGCGAACAGTTGCTCCCGCACGCGCGGCTGGCCGTCAAGTATATCCACAGCCACAACATCAAGTCGAAGGAAGCTGCGCGGTTCCTTAACCAGGTAGCCTACTATCTGCATGAACGTGCGCAGCATAGGGAGGCGGAGCCGTTGATGCGCCGCGCGCTCGAGATTGACGAGGAGGCGCTTGGACCGAAGCACCCGAAGGTGGCAATCCGCCTCAACAACCTGGCGCTGTTGTTGAAGGACACGAACCGGATCGAGGAGGCGGAACCCTTGTACCGCCGCGCCCTCGAGATTGACGAGGAGGCGCTTGGACCGAAGCACCCGGATGTGGCAATCGACCTCAACAACCTGGCGCAGTTGTTGAAGGACACGAACCGGCTCGAGGAGGCGGAACCCTTGTACCGCCGCGCCCTCGAGATTGACGAGGAGGCGTATGGGCCGGAACATCCGGATGTGGCAATCGGCCTCAACAACCTGGCGCAGTTGTTGAAGGACACGAACCGGCTCGAGGAGGCGGAACCCTTGATGCGCCGCGCCCTCGAGATTGACGAGGAGGCGCTTGGACCGAAGCACCCGAAAGTGGCAATCGACCTCAACAACCTGGCGCAGTTGTTGAAGGACACGAACCGGCTCGAGGAGGCGGAGCCCTTGATGCGCCGCGCCCTCGAGATTGACGAGGAGGCGCTTGGACCGAAGCACCCGAAAGTGGCAATCCGCCTCAACAACCTGGCAGGGTTGTTGCAGGACACGAACCGGCTCGAGGAGGCGGAACCCTTGATGCGCCGCGCGCTCGAGATTGACCAGGAGGCGCTTGGACCGAACCACCCGAAGGTGGCAATCCGCCTCAACAACCTGGCAGGGTTGTTGAAGGACACGAACCGGCTCGAGGAGGCGGAACCCTTGATGCGCCGGAGCGTCGAGATTCTGCGCACGTTTCGAGAGTCTACAGGATACCGCCACCCCGGAGAACACAAGTGTGCCCTTAACTATCTTCTGTCTCTTATAGAAATGGGTCTGTCAGAAGACGAGGCGCTGGTGAAGGTGGAGGAGGTATCGGGTTTAAGCCGGGAGGAGATACTTGAGGCGTTGGAGGAGTAGCGAAAAGGGGCGCGGCTGAACGCGGGGGCTTTCCGGGGAACGAATTGCACGCATGGCACGATGCCCAAATCATGCGCTTCCGCGCCCGGCCCCGTTTTGCTATAGTGGCGCAAGGCTTTGTGGAGGCACTGCGATGAAGAAACGCAAGGTTTTGACGCGGCGGCAGTTTATGGGCGCGGCGGCGGCGATGGCGGCGGGGCCGGCGATTGTCCCGGCGTCGGCACTCGGGCTTGACGGGCACATCGTGCCGAGCGAACGGATACGGATGGGCTTTATCGGCCAGGGCGGCCAGGGCAGCGGCCACCTGCGCGGCGGGGCATGGACGCACGTGCCTGGCGGCTACCTGAGCCGCGAGGAGGTCCAGGTGATGGCGGTGTGCGACGTCCGCCGCGAACGCCGCGAAGAGGCCGCCCACGCGGTCAACACCGTCTACGCCGAACGTTTCGGCCGGCCGGGCTACAACGACTGCGCGAAGTATGTCGATTTCCGCGAACTGCTCGCCCGCGACGATATCGACGCCGTCCTGATCGCATGCCCGCTGCATTGGCACGCGGTTATGGCCATCTACGCCGTGACCGCCGGCAAGGACGTGTATTGCGAGAAACCCGTCTGCGTGACCATCGAGCAGGGCCGGGCGATGGCGAACGCCGTCGCCCGCAACGGCCGCGTCTACCAGGCCGGCACACAGCAGCGCTCCGAGTACACCAACAAGTTCCGCCTGGCGCACGAAATCATCCGCGCCGGCCGTATCGGCGAGATCAAGGAGGTGTACGGTTACAAGACCGGCGGTTCGTACGACTGGCCGGCCGGCCGCGGAAAGCCGCGACCCGTCCCTGACGGTTTCGACTGGGACCTGTTCCTCGGCCCGGCGCAGTGGCTCGAATACGACGGCAACGGCAGCGCGTTCCGGTTCGCCGCCGGCGACATCAACTGGACGCCGCACCACTTCGATTTCGTGCACTGGGTGCTCGGGATGGACCGCACCGGGCCCGTCGAAATCTGGATGGAACAGGGCGCGCCCGCGTTCCGCTACGAGAACGGCGTCGTCGTGTACGGCCGCGCCTACCCCGGCGAACCGGTGGGCGACGTGGGCGGCGCGTGTTTCGTCGGCACGGAAGGCCGGCTCGCCGTCGACCGCGAGAACATCGTGTCGTACCCGGCCGCGATCCTGAAAAACCCGCCGGGCCCGCACGAGGCGGACATCTACCGCAACACGGGGCACGCGAACAATTTCCTCGAGTGCATCCGGACGCGGCAACGCACGATCTGCGACGCGGAAACCGCCCACCGCTCGATGACGCTGTCGCTGCTGGGCGGCATTGCGCTGCGACTTAACCGGCCGCTGAAATGGGACCCGCGGGCCGAGCGGTTCGAGAACGATTCGGAAGCGAACCGGCTGATGTCGGTGTCGACCCGGCCGCCGTGGCATACGTGAGGATTAAAGAAATGTTGATTCGCTCAATTTTGACGGGCCTGCTGGTTTTCACGGCGGTGGTTCCCGCGTGGGGGCAGAATTCCGGGGAAACGGAACTGATAGCAACGCTCGAATCGGCCGCGCCCGCGGCCGAAAAAGACGCCGCCTGCAAGCGGCTCAAGCTGATCGGAACCGCAGCAAGCGTGCCCGCGCTCGAGGCGTGCCTCAACGACGACGCCCTGTCGCACCCCGCGCGGCAGGCGCTCGAATCGATGGAATGCCCCGAGGCGGGCGCGGCGTTGCTCGATGCGCTGAGCAAAACCGACGGCCACAACCGCCTCGGCGTGATCGACTCGCTCGGGATGCGGAAGGAAGAAAGGGCGGTTCCGGCGTTGGTCGAGTTGCTGAACACTACAGACGCCTCGACTTCGGCTGCCGCGGCTCGGGCGCTTGGCAATATCGGAATTATCGACGTCGTTGACCCATTGAAGGCGGCGTTGCGCAACAGGAATCCGGAGGCGTTTGACGGGCTGCTCCGATGCGCCGGACAGTTGGAACCGCCGCAGGCGTTCAATCTGGCCGACTATCTTTACAATCAAAACCTGCCTGAACACCAGCGGGCCGCGGCATATCGGGCGATGATTCTTAATGCGGGCGACGACGCGCTGGACCTGACCCTCGCCGGCATCACCGGCGACGACCGGGCCGCCCGCGTAGCGTCGCTGGGCGTGGCGGCGCAGATAGGCGGCGAAGATGCGACGCTGGCGCTGGCAGATACCGCCGCCAAGCTTGACGCGCCCGTGCAAGCGGCCCTGATCCGCGCGCTGGGCGACCGCGGCGACTCCGTGGCCCTGCCCGCCATCGCCGAAGCACTGAAAAGCGAAGACGGCGCCGTCCGGCTTGCAGCGGTGCGCGCGCTCGGCCAATTGGGCGGCGGCCGCGAGGTGGCGACCCTGCTGGAGTTCGCGGCGAATGCGGAGGACGCCGAGCGCGATGCGGCGCGGTTTGCGACGGCTTCCTTGCGCGGGCCGAACGTCGACGAGGTGGTAAAGCGGGGCCTGGAAGACGCGCCCGCGGATGTGCGGGCCGAACTCATCGCTGCGCTCGCGATCCGGCGCGACCCGGCGTTTGCTCCCGGCTTGATCGCGTTTGCCAAGCAAGCCCCCGAGCCGCTCCAGCTCGAGGCCATCAAGGCGCTGGGTGTGTCGGCAAATGCATCGCATACGGGCGCGCTGATCGATTTGATGTGGCAGGCGGACTCTGAACCGGCGCGCGACGCGGCGGCGTCGGCTTTGGTCAGAACAGCCAACCGGACGGGCGAGCCGGAGGGCGTTGTTGATGCGCTGTTGGGAGTGCGCCCCGTATCGGTGGCCACGCTCACGGCGGCGGCGCAGATAGACTTCCAGCAGGCGCGGCCGGCCTTGCAGAAAGCGATCGAGTCGGCGGACGCCCAACTGCGCCGCGGCGCCGTACGCGCGTTCGCGCAGTATTGCGGCCCCGAGTCGGCCAGTGAAGTGCTTGCGCTCGCCTCAGTTGCGGCCGACGAAACCGAGCGCACGCTCGTCATGCGCGGCTATTGGCGGCTGATCAATCTCGCCGCGGACAGGCCGCCCGAGGCCAGGCTGCAAATGGTGCGCCACGGCTTGGAAATCGGAAAGAGCGTCGAGAGCAAGAAAAGCGGCCTTGCCACGCTCGCGGACATTCCGCTCGAGGGCGCGCTGAGTACGGCGCGCGAGGCGTGCGCCGATGACGCGGTCAGGCCCGAGGCGGAACTGGCCGTTTACACCATCGCGTCGCGCCTCGTGTTCGCCGCGCCCGATGCGGCACAGGATGCGTTGCGAGATCTGGCGGCAAACGCGCTCGATGAGCGGCTGCGCGAGAAGGCGGCGAAGGTCGCGCAGAACGCGAGCGGCGCGAACGGTTTTGTGGTACCGTGGCTCGTGAGCAAGCCGTACCGCGTCGAAGGCAAAGAAGCGCAGGACCTGTTCGACGTAGCCTTCCCGCCGGAACAAGGCGGCGGCGCCGAGTGGCGCCTGCAACCGCCCGCGGCGGATCCCGACAGCCTGTGGTACGTCGACCTGACCTCGGCCGTCGGCGGCAACCATTGCGTCATTTACCTGAAAACGCGGGTGTATTCGGAAAACGGCGGGCCGGTAACGGCCGAGATCGGCTCGGACGACGGGTTTAAGTTGTGGGTCAACGGCGAGCTTGCCGGGGCGAACAACGCCGTGCGCGGGTTCGCGCCGAAGCAGGACAAGGCGGAGGTGGAGCTGAAACCCGGCTGGAATGATTTTCTGGTTAAGGTCACGCAACACACGGCCGGCTGCGCCCTCGCCGTGCGCCTGCCGGGACAAGAAATTCGAGTGGCTACGGAATAGGCGCGGCGTTGGCTGCTGGCGAAATGGGACGATTGGGACAGTTGAGACGGTTGGGCAGCGTGGTTACACAAACTGCCACCACGGGCACGGTCCGGTCGTGCAGGTGGGAGAGGAGGCCCTGCCGCTACCGACGGGATTGCTTCGTCGGCGTTCCGCTATCGCTGCACGCCTCCTCGCAATGACAGGTGGAGGATCGGGATTGCGTTGCATGTCGTCTTTAGTCGCCGCTGGAGCGTCATGGGAGGCTTGCAATGACAATTTATGGAGGGTTTGGACATGACATCTCGGGAGCGGGTTCAGGCGGCGCTTAATCATCGGGAAGCGGACCGCGTGCCGGTGGATGTGGGCGGGACGGAAATCACGGGCCTGCACGGCGCGGCGTACAACCGGTTGAAGGCGCATCTGGGGATCGAAGACGGCCGCACACGGCTGTTTCATCTTTACATGCAGCTTGCGGCGGTCGAGCAGCCCGTGCGCGAACGCTTTCGCGGCGACGTGGTGCGCCTGAGTTTTGAGGCGAAACAGTGGAAGCCCTGGAAGCTGTTCGACGGCTCGGCCTGCGAAGTGCCGGCGGGCTGGAACCCCGCCCGGTTCGACGACGGCTCCGAGGCCATCGTCGGGCTCGACCAGAAACCGCTCATCCAGCGGCACGCCGACTCGCCGTGGTTTTCGCCGGCCGGGCCGATTTGCCCATTTATTCAGTCGGCCTCGGATGTGGCGAAATACAAAGACGTGCTGCGAGTACTGGACCGGTCCGCGTGGCTGGACGAGCAGGTCGAGGACCTCGCGGCGCGCGCAAAAGCCATCCGCGAAGAAACCGGCTGCGCCATAGCCGGCGTGTTCGGCGGACACATCTTTGCCGCGGCCCAACTCGTCCTGGGCATGGAGAATTTCATGATGGCCCTGCACACCGACCCAGAGCTGTGCGTAACCCTGATGGACACCATCGCCGAACTGCACATGGAAGAGTTCCCGCATTACGCCGAGGCGCTCGACCCGTACCTCGACATTATCTGCGTGGCCGACGACCTCGGCGCGCAACAGGGTACGCAGATCCACCCCGATATGTGGCGGCGGCTCGCCAAACCGTCGATGGCAAGACTGTACGGCTTCATGAAAAAACGGATGCACCACTCGAAACTGTTCCTGCATTCATGCGGCTCCGTCTATGACGTGATCCCGGATCTCATCGAGATGGGCGTGGACGTGCTCAACCCCCTCCAGGTCAGCGCCGCAAACATGGACACCGCAAAACTCAAAGCCGAGTTCGGCGACAGCATCGTGTTATGGGGCGGCGGATGCGACACCCAAACCGTCCTGCCTCAAGGCACAACCGCTGAAGTCCGCGACGAAGTCAACCGCCGGATCGACGACCTCGCACCCGGCGGCGGGTTCGTCTTCGCCCAGGTCCACAACATCCAGCCCGACGTCCCGCCCGAAAACATGGCCGCCATGTGGGATACCGCCGGCGCGTAGCGCGTCCGCCAAAAAGGTATAAAGGTGGAGTGCGGCCGGGGGGCGCCGCACTCCACATAGTGAATTCATCTGCCGAAGATTTCCACTTCGATCATGTGGTTCATGTCGTTGGAGGTGTTGCCGTTCGAGTACAGGCGGACGTACCGGGCTTTGACGCCCCGGTCGTCGACGAGCTTGCCTTCGTTGGTTTCGATATAGTCGTAGTCGCGGCCGACGCCCAGCCTGGCGGAGTTGTCGTGGTCGTTGTTGAACAGCTCGGTGTAGTTGATGCAATCGGGCTCGTTGGAGGCCCGCACGATCACGTCGTGGTACAACCGCGCCTGCGAGTGGTAGTGCCAAAACACGACCGCGTTGATCTCCCGCGGCTCGCCCAAATCGATCTGCACCCACTGCACGCCAGGCCCGAACTCGACGAAACTGCCGTCGGCGCCTTCCTTGTCGCCGTCCGTGATCATCTCGACCTCGCCGATGATGGGCTGCATGTCGCTGGCCGTAACCGGCGCGCCTTGCGAAAGCAGCCGCGTGCCGGCGGGCACCATGAACGGCTCGCGCTTTTTGCCCGTGTTCGGATCGAGATTAACCGACACGATGTTCTTCGGCGTACCCACGAACATCGGCTTGGGAAGTTCGAGAGCAAGCTCCTCACTCTCGTTGGGACGCCCGCCGCCACGCTTCTTGTCGCGTACCGCGCGGTTTCCTTTGCTCGCGGGCTCGAACCCTTCCGGCACGCCCGGCGCCGATTCCGGCAACCGGAACCCCGGAGGCAACCCCGGCGCCGTGCCCGCCGGTTCGGCTTGCGCCATCACGGGCATCGGCCCGCGAAGCGCCCGCGCGGTTTGCACGAGGCTCATGAATTCGGTGCGCTGGCCCGTTTTGTCGTCGCCGCGGGCCTGTTCGGCCAGCGCCAGCGCCATGTCGAACGACGCCGCGCCGCGGTATTGCGAATCGCGAAGCAGCATCCCGAACATCGCCACCGAAGACGCGAACTTGAAGTTGCGCGTCGCCGCGCCGCCGTCCCGCGCCAGCACCGGGACCTCGAACTTCGTGCTCCGGTTGCCGTCCGGCCGTTTGTACCGCAGCTTCACCGTCATCAGCTCGTTGGAGGCTTCGCCGCGGCGCGGCTGGGCCTGCTGTTCTTCGGGCGGGTTCTGCTGGTACTTCAGCGGATCGACACCGCCGAGCCCGGCGACGCCGTCCGGCGGCACGAGTTCGTACAGCGCCGTCACGGTATGCCCGGAGCCGATTTCGCCGGCGTCCTTCTTATCGTCGTTGAAGTCGCGGGCCGCCATCACGCGGTTTTCGTAGCCTATTAGCCGGTACGCGCCCACCTGGGCCGGGTTGAACTCGATCTGGATCTTTACGTCCTTGGCGATCGGCATCATCGTGCCGGCGACGTCGTCCAGCAGCACCCGGCGGGCCTCGGCAAATGAGTCGATATAGGCGTAATGGCCGTTGCCCTTGTCGGCGAGGCCTTCGAGCTTGTCGTCCTTCAGGTTGCCCGTTCCGAATCCGAGCACGCTGAGGAACACGCCCGACTTCGCCTTGTCTTCGATAAACCGCACGAGCGTGTCCGTGTCGCTGATGCCGACATTGAAATCGCCGTCCGTGGCCAGCACGATCCGGTTGACGCCGCCGCGGATGAAATTCCGCGCGGCCATCTCGTAGGCAAGCTGAATGCCGCCCGCGCCGTTGGTGCTCCCGCCGGCGCTGAGCACCTCGAGCACCGGCAGGATCCGGGCCTTGTCCGCGCCGCTCGTCGACGGCAGCGCCACGCCCGTATTACTCGCATAAGTGACGATCCCCACCCGGTCCTGCTCGCCCAACGTGTCCACCAGCAGCCGCATCGCCTTTTTCAGCAGCGGCAGCTTGTCGGGCGGCGCCATCGACCCCGAAACGTCTATCAGAAACACCAGGTTAATCGGCGCGCGCTCGTCCATCGGGACCGAGCGCCCCCTCAGCCCGACCAGCGCCAGCGCGTGGTCACGGTTCCACGGGCACGCGTTCGCCTCGACCGTCACCGAGAACGGCGAACCGCCGTCCGGTTCCGGGTAATCGTACTTGAAGTAGTTGACAAGCTCTTCGATCCGGACCGCGTCCGGCGGCGGCAACTGCCCGTCGTTCAAAAACCGCCGCACGTTCGCGTACGACGCCGTGTCCACGTCGATCGAAAACGTCGACAGCGGCTCGCTCGCCACACGCTTGAACTCGTTCTCCACAATCGCCTTGTACGACTCCGTCCCCGGCGCCCGCCGGGAAACAGGAACGTCGTACAGATACACACCCTCATTCGTTCCGGGCGGAAGCGTCGTCCCGTATTGCATCACGCGGGCCTGCACTGGCGGCGGCGAAGGCGGAGGCGGCGGTGCGGATGTGATAGCCATTCGTTCGGGCTGAGCGGGGGTCGGCGGCACAAGCACGTGATCCGGTTTGGCCGTCGTACCAATATTCTTGGGCGAGCCAACGAACCTCGGCTTCGGCAACTCCAGCTTCAACGCCTCCTTCGGCTCGGCTTGCCTGTCCGCGGCCGGCGCCGGCGCGGGCGGAGCTGATGCGGCCGGCGCGGACTCGACGGCCGGGGCAGGCGGTTCCGCAGCGGGCTCGGGTTCGGGCGCCGGCGGCGCCGATACGGCCTGCTCATCGGCCTCTTCTGCAACGGATGCTGTTACATCGGGCACCGTTTCAACGACAGGCGCCGGCGGCGCGGAAACCGCCTGTTGGCCCTTTTCCTCGTTTGTTTCGCCGTTTGACGGCGCGGGGGATTCGGCTTTGGCGCCATCCACCGGCCCTCGTTCGGGCGCCTGCGTGATTTGGAACCGCCCTGGCTGGCCGTTGCTCGAGTTGAGATTGCGCGGCGACGCAACGTAAACGTAAGCGATGCCGCCGGCTACCACCAGCAGGGCCGCAACTTTCAGTAGTCCGGCCGCAAACCGCCGCGGGCGCCGGTTTGGCATGGCGACGACGTTGCCTCCGGAAGCCGCGACGACTTTGGCGCGGGCTTCTTCGGACATTTCAGCCGTCTGTTCCTGCTGCAGTTCGGACGTCAGCTCGCCCGCGAGCTTCTGAATGGCTTCGACCTCGGCCTTTGCCGCTGGGTCATTTTGCAGCAGGGTTTCGAACTCTTTGCTTTCTTCTTTATTCATTTCGCCCAACGCGTAGGCGGAAATTCTTGGATCGTCCAGGTTTATCGTCATGACTGACCTCCCAAGGCCTGTCCGGCCTGCGGCGTAGCGCCGAGCTGCTGCCGCATCTTCCTGAGGCCCATATGGATCAGGTAACCCACGTTCGACACGCTCAGGCCTGTCACCTCGCTGATTTCCTTGTAGCTCAGCGCGTTCTGGAACTTCAGCCGAATCACTTCCTGCTGGTTCCCCGTCAGGCCGCTAAGCGCTTGCATCACAAGCGTTTGCTGCTCGTTGCGCGCCGCGGCGTCCGACGGCATGTCGGTGGCCGCCGCGCGCGCGTCTTGCACCCCTTCAGTCAGCGGCATCATCCGGCGCTCCTTTCTGCTTACGTCCAGCGCCCGGTTGCGGCACACCGTGTAGAGCCACGGGCCGAGGTGGGAACCCACCTTGGCGCGATCCGCCGCACACAGCTTCATAAACGTGTCCTGCACAACGTCTTGCGCAGTTTCCACGCTGCCGGTGAGGTGAGTCGCGTACCGCATGAGCGGTTGCTCGAACCGCTCGAGCGCCGTCCGCACCCAGTCTGTTCCCGATTTCGCATCGTCCATCAACTGTTTTCTCCAGAGAGCCGACTCTGCCCTTAATAACGTATCAGAGGCGAGGTTTCTTAGGAAATAGAATTGCGCGGAACGGGATAAGGTTCCGGGTGGATTTTGTGAAACAAGGGGGTTTTGGTTGACATATCTAAGCAAAATAAGGTTATCCCATGATAACGGAATGGTTAGAGGCTGACAGGTGATTTAATGAGTTTTCGGGTTGGCTAGGTGACTGAAGACGCTAAAAAGCCCGATCTTGACGTTTTCTGTTACACGCACTATTCTAGATAGAACTGGCACAGTGAGGGGAGGCAGATGAACTATTGGCTTTATGTTTTCTCCGGCGGGATGTGGGATGAATTCCGAGCGGCCGGCGCCAACGTTGCAGGATTCAGCCATGCCCGGCGCAACATTGTCACCCAAATACAGTCCGGCGATATTCTTTTGTGCTACTTGACGGGCGCGATGCGTTGGGTTGGTGTTCTGGAGGTACTTGGCCCGAGCAAGAATGGGCGCAGAATCTGGGCGGAAGCCGAATACGCCGCACGATTAGATGTATACCCGATGATTTGCCTTGACGCGGACCACGGGGTTCCGATGCCGCATCTCGAGGGATTGGTGTCTTTTTACGAAAGTGCCAAAGATGCCGGAAAGTATAAAGGTTTCTTCCGCAGCAGCCCCAGAATATTCCCGAGCAAACGGGAAGGCGATTTGATTTTGTGCCTGATGCGGGACGCGTCCGAGAACCCGGTGTCGCGCCCGGTGGACCCGGTCAAGCTTGGACGGAAGCCGGTTTGGAAATTGAATGTGAATCCGGGCGACAACGGGAAAAAGTGCGTGGCGACGGCGCCGGAGGGCGAGGAAACGGTTGAAGAAAATTCTTCGGACGATACGGAACCGGAGCCGCAGCCGGGGGGGCGGCGTCACACGGAGATCCAATACCACCTGCTGAAGCTGGGCCGCGATATGGGCTTTGACCTTTGGGTGGCGCGGAACGATCGTTGCGCGGTGTGGAACGGCTGCAAGCTTGGGGAGGTTGCGGGGCTGATGCCGTCGCTGCCCACGCAGTTCAACAGCGCCACGGCCAAAACAATCGAGCTTATCGATGTGCTGTGGCTCCGGGGGAATTCAATCACGGCGGCGTTTGAAGTCGAGTGCACAAGCGCGGTGTATTCGGGCCTGCTCAGGATGAGCGACCTGTTGTCGCTTCAACCCAACCTCGACATCCGGCTTTTTATCGTCGCGCCCGACAGCCGCAGAAAGAAGGTCCGTCAGGAACTTCTCCGGCCGACTTTCCGCCTTCGGGAGAAGCCGTTGACGGAGGTGTGCGGATTCATCGCCTACGACACGTTCCGCAGAAAAATTGCCACTATTCAGGAGTTGAACCTCACCCACTCGCTGCGGCCGATGTTTTTGGAGCAGGAAGCGGAGTATTTCGCGGGAGGACGGGGGTAGGGGCGGCGCCCATGGGACGTATGGGACGTATGGGACGTATGCTCCGCCGCCGCCGCCGCCGCCCGGTCGCGCGGGAGCGCGACCCCACCAAGACATACGCCGCGCGCGGGAGCGCGACCCCACCAGCTTGCGCGGGAGCGCGATGCCCACCAAAGGTCTGGCTCGCACGGGAGCGCTCGCTCCACCAAGGGGCCAGGAGCGGGTTTCTTTGCATGAGGCGGTGTAAAAGTTGCATAGTGGTGGAAGTTTTGACTCAACACTTTTGGAGGATTCGCTATGAGGCGGCTGGTTTTTTTGACAATGGTTTCGTTGGCTGTTGCACCTTTCGCGTTTTCGGCGGGAGTGGATGATTTTCTTGGGCGTTGGGCGCTTGATCTGCGCGGGGGGGGCGCGGGTTGGCTGAAGGTAGTTCAGGAAGACAATTACCTTGACGCAAGCGTGTTGTGGGGCGGGGGGAGCGTTTTGCCGGTGGATTTCGTGACGGTGGACGGCGATACGCTTTATGTGACGCGGACGGTGAAGATCGAACGGAAAGACGAAGCGGGGAAGGTTGTGCGGACGCAGACGGCGACAGACGTGCTGGAGCTGAAGGTCAAGGGGGACGTCCTGGAAGGTAAACGGATTTCGCCGCGGCTTAGCGGGCGGGGGTATTCGGAGGAGCCGTTTACGGGTAAGCGTATTCCGCCGTTGCCGGATGCGCCGGACCTGTCGAAGGTGAAGTGGGGCGCGCCTATTGAACTGTTCAACGGCAAAGATTTGTCGGGCTGGCGGTTGACGAGCGAGCGGCAGGCAAACGGCTGGAGCGTTGTCGACGGTGTTCTTGTGAACAATCCGGTGCAGGAAGAGGGGCGTCACCGGAGATACGGTAACCTGCGCACGGACCGCGAATTCGAGGATTTTAACCTGACGCTGGACGTGAACGTGCCGGAACACGGCAACAGCGGCATCTACCTGCGGGGCATCTACGAGGTGCAGGTTTCGGATACGTACGGTAAGCCGCTGGATCCGCATAACATGGGCGGCATCTACAGCCGGATCACGCCGGCAGTCGCGGCGGAAAAACCGGCGGGCGAATGGCAGCATTTCGACATCACGCTGCTGGACCGTCACGTGACCGTGAAACTCAACGGCAAGACTCTTATCGATAACGCGCCTTTGGAAGGTTGCACGGGCGGCGCCTTGACGGCCGACGAGTTCCGGCCGGGGCCGATTTACTTGCAGGGCGACCACACCGGGGTGAGTTACCGGAATATTGTGTTGAGGCCGGCGGAGTAGAGACCGTTCACCGTTTTCAGTTGGCAGTTGGCTGTTGGGTAAAGCTGGGGCGGCGGTCAGGGCGAAATGCGATGAAATCTGTTTCGTGCTTTTCCTGGGCCGCGGCGCCAGTAGGCACAATGGCGGCGAGAGCCGTTATGACGGCCGCGGCCAAAGCGATGGAAGTAAAAGTTGTCCGTTTCATAACGGCGCAACTCTCTTTTGCGGTTGGGATAGGAGTCTTGACGCGGAACTGGTGTAAAAAGCGGTTCAGCATACTCGGGCGGTTGCGGGTCGGCATGAAGCACGGACTCATCGTCGTCGAACTCGCGGGGAAATTCGAGGAAGTTCACCCAGAGCGAAGGAATGTCGAGCGCAACGGTTGAGCCGTTTTCATCAAGAGGGTCACGCAAGTCCTGGTTTCCCATAGGATCTGTCCCCTGGTTTCGTTAGCCGTACTGGTCCGGTACAGTAAAACTTTGGAACGTCAGGGATGCTTTGGCACCCGGCCCTAAAATAACAACGGATTCCGCGGGGACAGTCATTCCCTCGTCGTCAATTTTGACCGGTTGTGATGCTAGCAGGACTTCGGCGGGCTTGTTTTTGCGGCGCGGGAGCTTGTGCGGCTCGCCGGAAAAGTTGCAAGCAACCGTCACGACGCCCCGATGCATCGCGAGCCATTTTTCTTCTTCGTTGAACTGTACCTCGACGTTTTGCATTCGGCCGTCGGTAAGGTCGGGCAGTTTTCTTCGCAGGTCCGCGAGGTCGTGATACCACTTCAGGAGATTTCGGTATGGCTCATTGCCCCGCTCATCCCAATTGAGTTTGGATTTGTTGAATGTATCCATGTCCTGTGGGTCGGGCACTTTGTCCGGGTCCCATCCGAATTGCGAGAAGTCCTGGCGCCTTCCTTCCCTCACGGCGTCGGCGAGTACTTCGTCGTGGTGATCGGTAAAATAGTAGAAAGGAGTAGAAGCTCCCCACTCCTCACCCATGAAGAGCAGGGGCAAGAACGGGGAGGTAAACACGAGCGCGGCGGCCATCTTAAGTTGTTCCCGTGACATCATGTGGCTGCTTCGCTCGCCGGTGGGGCGGTTTCCGATCTGGTCGTGATTTTGCATGAAGGCGACGAACTTGTGGCCGGAGAGTCCGAATGTTGGGCGTCCGTGGCGGCGCTGGAAAGCGGCGTAGTATGAACCGGCAAATGAGAAGCCGTTTTTAATGGCGTTTGCGAGTGTGGCGACAGAGCCGAAGCCTTCATAGTACCCGCTGGTATCGCCGGTGAGCAGGGCATGGAGCGCATGGTGGAAGTCATCGCTCCATTGGGAGTCGATGCCGTATCCTCCTGCGAGGGGGTGCTTTACGACCCTTGGGTCGTTTTTATTGCTTTCGGCGATGATGACGGTGTTTCTTCTGAGATGTCCTTCGATGGCGTCGACCTCGGTGGCGAGCTGTTCGAGCACGTGGAACGAGGTTGGGTCAATCATGGCCTGGATGGCGTCGATGCGTAGTCCATCGGCGTGGTAGTCGCGGAACCACATGAGGGCGTTGTCGATAAAAAAGCGCCTGACCTCGTCGCTGTGCGGTCCGCTGAAGTTTATGGGCTCGCCCCAGACGTTGGGCATTTCGGGCATGAAATAGTGGCCGAACCGGCTGAGAAAGTTTCCCGATGGTCCGAGGTGGTTGTATACGACGTCGAGTATTACGCCGATGCGCTTGTTGTGGCATGCGTTGATGAGCTGCTTGAGCCCTTCGGGCCCGCCGTATGCATGATGTGGCGCGAACAGGTCGACGCTGTCGTATCCCCATCCGCGGTCGCCGACGAATTCAACGACGGGCATCAGCTCGATATGAGTTACGCCGAGGTTTTTCAGATATTCGAGCTTTTCGATGACGGCCTCGAAGGTTCCGGCGGGGGTAAAGGTTCCAACATGCAGTTCGTACATGACGAACGCGCCGAGATTGACGGACGACCAGTCGTGGTCGGTCCAGTGAAACCGTGAGTGATCGACGATGCGCGACTTGCCGAAAACGCCGTAGGGCTGCCACGGCGAGCGAGGGTCGGGCAGGGGCTCGGAACCGTCGAGGCGGAATGCGTAATCGGCGCCGTGCACGGCGAGCTCGGTATCGATGTGGCGCCAGCCTTTTGCGCCGGGCTCCATGAGAAGCGATTGATCGGCGATTTCGAGTTGCACCTCGTTGGCGAGAGGCGCCCAAACGGAGACTCTAGGCATGGTTGGTTCTCCTGTAAGGGGTTTGGGGTTTGGGGAAAGGATGAAGAAGATAAGCGCCAAAAATGCTTTCGCCCGAAGCCAGAGAAGATATCGCCGGAATTACTCCGTGCCGCTGGAGTTCTGAAGTTAGCGAGCCTGGGACTGGCACTCCTGCGGATGACGCGCCGGTGCTGGACTCCTAAGAATCGGCTTATCGGCGGCCTGCAATGATACCGACGGGATTGCTTCGTCGGCGCTCCGCTATCGCTACGCACCTCCTCGCAATGACAGGTGGAGGATCGGTGTTGCGTTGTATGTCTTCGTGGGAAACCGCCGGGGAAGGCGGTACGGGGCGTATAAGATATCATTCTGCCTCCTTTGTGAGGAGGGCGACGGGAAATTTTTGGAATAGCGTTGCCGCGGGGAGTTCGCCGGCCGAATGAGTTTCGCCGGTGAACTGGTTTTTCCAGTTGCCGGGGGGCAAAGCAAGGATGGTGTTTTTCCAGTCGCCATCGAGTTTCAGGACGAGCCGGGGGATGGCGGTGATAACTCGGCCGCTTCGTTGAAACGCAATAAGGTGGTCGGCTTTCTCCCCGCGCGTTTTGACGGGCTCGTAGGTTGCTTTTTCGCCGAACGCGTGGGGTATCTTTGCGCGAAGTTTAAGGGTGCGCTGCGTTACGAACAATTTCGGGATTCCGGAATCCATGTTTTGGAGGATTTGTTCGGTTGTCATGCGGTCGAGTTGACTCAGGAGATCGCGCCTGAGGTTGTAATCCACGGGGCGGCGGTTGTCGGGGTCGACGAGAGCGAGGTTCCAAATCTCGTTGCCCTGGTAAATATCGGGCACGCCGGGCGCGGTGAATTTGACGAGAATCTGGGCGAGCGAACCGATTCGTCCGGGCTCGACGAGCGGGGCCACGAAACTCTCGAGACTCCGGACGAACTCGTTGTCGTCGAGTATGCTGGTAATGAATTCCCTGAACCGTTCGTCGTACATGGGGTTGGGGTCTTTCCAGGAGGTTCGGAGTTTGGCTTCGCGGGTGGCTTTTTCCATGCTGGCGAGCACGCGTTCGGTTTCGATGGGCCACGCGCCCAGGAGGGTCTGGTAGAGGAAATATTCGGTATTGCGGTCTGGCACGCCGCTCCTTTTATGTTTCTGGTTGATTTGCGCCCATTGTTCGACGGCCTGTCTCCATTCTTCGGGAATTTCGGTGATGAGATTGATGCGAGCACGTACGTCTTCGCTGCGTTTCGAGTCGTGCGTGGATGTAGCGAGCATGGTGGTGGGCCAATTCTGCTGCATCTGCCGGCAGACGCCGTGAAACTCTTCGGCGCCGATGCCGAACTGGCCGGGGTCGCCGCCGACTTCGTTGAGCGAGATCAGGCGGTTGTAACAGTAGAAGGCGGTGTCTTCGGCTCCCTTTGCCATGACGGGCCCGGTGAACTGCTGGAACCTGAGGACGAAATCTTCTTCCTGTTGGCCGTGGCGGCGCAGTGTGAGGATGTCGAGTATGAAGTCGAACAGCTCGGGATCGAGATCGGAGCGGAACACTTTTGCGGTTTCGACGGCGTTCCGGATGTAGTTTGCGTCGGTTTGCGTAATTTCGCCGGTTTCGGGCCTGACATAGGAGCGGTAAACGGGGAAGGCGACGACGAGCTCGCGAATAGCGTCGAGGAGTTCGGAGCGCGCGTAGTCTCTGTGGCGCCTGTGCCGCTCGCAGATATTGGAAAGGAGGTTGGCGAGCCGGTCGAGCTCCGCGCCGAAAGTACGCTGGAGGATGAGCTGTTTTTTTTCGCGCAACACGGCGATGTAACTGGTTGGCTCGAGGGTGAAGTCGCCGTAGAAATCGGTCAGGAGTTGTTCGGCATCCGGGTCAACGAACAGGCCTGCGACGCGGTTCATAAAATCGTAGCCGGTGGTACCCTGCACGGTCCAGGACGGCGGGAGCGGCTCGTGGGGGTCGAGAATTTTCTCGACGACGATCCATGTTTTGGGAGCGGCTGCACGGAGGCGGGCGAGATACTGCTCGGGTTTGCGGAGGCCGTCGGGGTGGTCGATTCTGAGGCCGTCGACGCGCCCGTCGCGCACCCATCCGAGTATCAGGGCGTGGCTTTGTTGAAAGACGTTCTCGTCTTCGACGCGCACGCCGGCAAGGTTTGTGATGTTGAAGAACCGGCGGTAGTTGAGTTCGGTGTCTGCGGTTCGCCACCAGGCGAGGCGGTAATGCTGCCGGTCGAGGAACTGTTCGAGCGCATCGGGATTGCGGTTGATTTCTTTTACAGCGGCGTCGACGGCTGTGACGATATCGGTTTTGTCGAACAGATGCCGGACAAGGCTGAGTAACACACGGTGGCGGCGCTCACGGCGGAGGCGCTGCTGTTCGGAAGCAAAGGGCATGTCGGAAGAATCGGCGAGGGCATCGGCGACGAAAGCGAGCAGGTCGGACTGGGCGTTTTCAGCGGCGCGTTCGAACACGCGTTCGAGAGTTTCGGGGGCGACAGGCATGATATGCTCGTAGTAGCGCACGAAAAAATCGGCGCCGCTGCGTTCGACTTTGACTTCGCCCTTTTCGATGATGCGTCCGAAATGGTCGCCCAGCACGGGCACGAGCACCTTGTCGCGCAGTTTTTCATTCGGGCTGTTCCAGTCGATATCGAAGAAGGAAGCGAACCGGCTTGCGCGTCCGTTTCGGAGGACGTCGGCCCACCAGACGTTGTCGGGGCTTTCGATGTCCATATGGTTTGGGACGATGTCGAGGACTAGGCCGAGGTTGTTTTTTTCGAGGTTGAGGCAGAGCCGGTTGCAGGCTTCGATGCCGCCGATATCGCGGCTGACGCGGGTGGGGTCGGCGACATCGTATCCGTGTGTGCTGCCTGGGGCGGCCTGGAGGAACGGCGACGCGTAGAGGTGGCTGACGCCGAGTTCGGCGAGATAGTCGGAGATGGCGGCGGCTTTTTCGCAGGGAAAGCCCGACCAGAGCTGGAGGCGGTAGGTGGCTTGTGGCGCCGCGATGACGGTTGGGGGATGCACGCTACAACTCCTCGTTCATCAACACGAGCATGCAGTGGCTTTTCACGGGGACTTTTTCGCCGCCCTGGAACACGTGGCGGCCGGGTTCGGGCGCCAACTCGGAGGTGTCGACGATTTGGACCCATCGTTTGCCCAGTTTTACGGGCAGTTTAAACAGGTCGGGTTCGTTGCTCGCGTTGAACAGCATGAGGAAGTGGTTGTCGGAGATTTCCATGCCCAGCTCGTCCACACCGCCGATGCGTTCGCCGTTTAGAAAGACCATGAGGCGTTTTCGAAACCCTTCGTTCCAAGCATGGTCGGTCATTTTTTTGCCGTCGGGCTCGTACCATCCTATATCGGGCAAGGCATTTTTCTTTTCGCCTTTCTCGGAGTAGGAACCCATGAACCATTTCCAGCGGCGGAAGTTGGGATGGTCGCGGCGCAGTTTAATGAGCTGTTTTGTAAATTCGAGGAGATTTTTGTCGACGCTGTTCCAGTCCAGCCAGGAAAGTTTGTTGTCCTGACAGTAGGTGTTGTTATTGCCGTTTTTTGTGCGGCCCATTTCGTCGCCGTGCAACAACATGGGAACGCCCTGCGACGTCATGAGCGTGGTGAGGAAGTTTCGCACCTGGCGGGTGCGCAACGAGAGGACGGCGGGGTCTTTGGTGGGCCCTTCGGCGCCGCAGTTCCATGATTTATTGTCATCGGTTCCGTCGGTGTTGTCGTGTTTGTTGGCTTCATTGTGCTTTTGGTTATAGGAGACGAGGTCGCGCAGGGTGAAGCCGTCGTGTGCGGTAACGAAATTGATGCTTGCGTGGGGTCGGCGGCCGGTTTCTTCGTAGAGGTCGGAACTGCCGGCCAAGCGGCGAGCGAATTCAGACAAAGCATGTTCTTTGCCGCGCCAGTAGTCGCGAATGGCGTCGCGGTACTTGCCGTTCCATTCGGACCACAAGGGTGGAAAGTTGCCGACCTGGTAGCCGCCGTCGCCGACATCCCATGGTTCTGCGATAAGTTTCACCTGGCTGATGACAGGGTCCTGCTGGATGATGTCGAAGAAGGCTCCGAGGCGGTCGACGTCGTGCAGTCCGCGTGCGAGAGCCGCGGCGAGGTCGAAGCGGAACCCGTCGACGTGCATTTCGTTGACCCAGTACCTGAGGGAGTCCATAACCAACTGGAGGACATGGGCGTGGCGCATGTTGAGCGTGTTTCCGGTTCCGGTGTAGTCCATGTAATAACGGGGATCGTCATGGACGAGACGGTAGTAGGCGCGGTTGTCGATGCCTTTAAATGACAGCATGGGCCCGAGGTGGTTTCCTTCGGCCGTGTGGTTGTATACAACGTCGAGGATGACTTCGATGCCGGCCCTGTGGAGGGTTTGGACCATGAGCTTGAACTCCTGGACCTGCGCGTGGCCGGTGCTTGTGGCGGCGTACTCGTTGTGGGGAGCGAAGAACGCGATGGTGTTGTATCCCCAGTAGTTTCTGAGGTCCTGCTCCACCAGATGAGCGTCGTGGATAAACTGGTGAATGGGCATAAGTTCGACGGTGGTGACGCCAAGCTCTTTGAGGTATTCGATAGATACGGGATGGGCGAGGCCCGAATAGGTACCGCGGATCTCGGGGGGAATGTCCGAGCACTTTTGCGTAAATCCTTTTACGTGCACTTCGTAAATGATGGTTTCGTGCAGCGAGATTCGGGGGGGGCGGTCGTGTTCCCAACTGTAGAAGGGATTTATGACGACGGATTTGGGCATGCAGTGGGCGCTTTCTTTTGTGTTGGGAGGCCCGTCGGGATCCTTGAAATAGTAAGGGAACAATTCTTCGCACCAAATGATGTTTCCATCGACGGCTTTGGCGTAGGGGTCGAGCAAGAGTTTTGCGGGGTTGCAACGGTGGCCGTTTTTGGGATCCCATGGGCCGTACACACGGTAACCGTATAGTTGGCCGGGATTTATGAGGGGCAAATAACAGCACCAGCAGAAGCCCACCGGGTCGGTGAGTGAAATTCGGGTCTCATTGCCTTTTTCGTCAAACAGGCACAGTTCGACTGCTTCGGCCACTTCGGAAAAAATTGAAAAATTGGTTCCTTTGCCGTCGAAAGTCGCTCCCAAGGGATATGGCTTCCCCGGCAGAATTCTCATCTTGCTTGCCTTCTCTCAGCGTTCTTCTTCCGCAGCTATTTGGAAACGGGAATTGGTGTAAGGCCAAGGCCGCAAAGGACATAAAGACATTTGGACTTGCACGTCCTTGCCTATTTCACCAGCTAATGCCGTTTTCCCAAATCCTTTTATCTGAACACCTTATGTGGACATATTCTGGGAATAGGCTTTACAATCAGGACAATGCGCGCCGGGATTTTGTTCCTAGGGCGCGACTCATGGTTTTTCGGCGGGCGCTTCTTCCATCTTCCATAGCGGCACCTGTTCGGCGCCCGCGGGTACGATCTCGACTTTCAGCCATCCGGAGCGTCGTTCGTCGAAGGCGTGATAGGCGTCGATGGCGGAGGCCATGGGTTCGGCGGTTGAGATGATAGCCGAGGGGACGACGGCGCCGCTTTCGACGAGTTCGAGCAGCATGGGCATGTACTTACGGTGGTTGCAGTTGCCGACTTTGATCGTGAGGTTCATACCGAAGGCTTTGCCGAACGGGAAAAAGTCGGCCGGTTTGGGATAGACGCCAATGACGGCGAGTGTGCCGGCTTTTGCGATTGAGTCGACGGCCCAGTTCAAGACTTGCGAGGGGGCGTCGCCGGGCTTCCATGCTTCGCCCTGCGGGTGTGTTTCGGGGGCGACTTCCTCCAGTTCGCGCTGGAATTCGGGTTCCATCTGGCGTGATTTTTCGGCGGCGGGACCGGAAGCGGGGTGGAGCGCGTCCACGCCGACGGCGTCGATGGCGCGGTCGACGCCAATCCCGCCGGTCAGGTCGAAGATGACGTTTACGGGATCTTCCTTGTCGAAGTTGATGACTTCGGCGCCGATGTTTTTGGCCATTTCGAGGCGCGAGGGCACGCGGTCTATGGCGAAGATTCTGCCGGCTTCCATGAGGTAGGCGCTGACGATCGCGAACAGGCCCACGGGGCCGCAGCCGAAAACGGCCACGGTATCGCCGGGTTTGATTTCGGCGAGCTCGGCGCCGAAATAGCCTGTGGGAAAGATGTCCGAGAGCATGAGCGCGTCGTCGTCGCTGACGGAATCGGGCAGCTTGACGCAACCGACGTTGGCGTAGGGGATGCGGGCTTTTTCGGCCTGGAGGCCGTGAATGCTGCCTGATTCTTTCGGTCCGCCGAAAAAGCAGGTGCCGGCGCGTTTGCCGTTGGGGTTGGCGTTGTCGCACTGGGAGAAATAGCCGGCGCGGCAGTACGAACAGTAGCCGCAGGCGATGGTTGAGGCGATGACGACGCGGTCGCCTTCGCTTAGGTTGCGGACGTTGGGGCCGACCTGCTCGACAAGGCCGACGCCTTCGTGGCCCAGAATGGTTCCCGGCGCCATACCGGGCATGGTGCCGCGGACCATGTGGAGGTCGGTGCCGCAAATGGCGCTGCTGGTAAGCTTGACGACGGCGTCGTTGGGTTGTTCGATAGCGGGTTCGGAGACATCGTCGAGGCGGATGTCGCCGATACCGTGGAAGACGATGGCTTTCATGGTTAAGTTCCTTTCCTTATGTATACCGGCGGCCGTTGGCGCCGGCTTGGTCAGCGCCGCGACGAAGTCATTTCGAGTTTTTGTGCGCGGGCCTCTTTTTTCATGTTTTGGAATTTCTGTCCGAGTTCCTGTGCCATATCTTCGTCAAGGAACTCGTGGGCCAGTTCGAACACGTCGGTTTCTTCTTCCTGCATGTGATGGTCGATCTGCTCGTGGAGCACGTTGAGTTTGGGGTGCCAGCTTTCGTCGTCGACGGGGGTGTCTTCGACGTCCTGCAGAACGATTTTGGCCGACCGATGCTCTTCAATCGCCTCATGAACAGGCTCGCGGTCGTCGACGTGGTCCATCAGGGCCGGGTAGAACAATTGTTCCTCGGCGAACATGTGCCGGGTCAGCTCTTCGCGCAGTTTGGCGAACTGTTGTTCCCGGGTTCTTCCGGCCCGGGTAGTGGAGGTGAGGAGTTTTTGGATGATATTCTTCACGTTTTCGTGGTCGTTCACGATGATGTCGAAGATGTTCATGGCGGCTTTTCCCTTTGTTTTCTTTTTTTGGGGGTGTTTTTTCTGCCCGAGCTCCCACATGGGTTTTGTTTTCTTTGACACCGATGCGGCACCGCCTGACACCGATGCGGCGCCGACGAATTTGTTGAACCTGCTTGTTCTGCCGGTGCGGGTTTTTTCTTGATAGAGAAAGGCCAGATTGGACTGGTCAAATTTCCGGAAGAACTCTTCCCACGAGATTTTCTTGAGTTTTTGTTTGCCGCTGTAACCGGGAAAGTCGATTCGAAGCAGCCCGGCGGGTTCGGCGTTGCGCCTCGTGCCTTGCACGGTTGCCGGCCAGCCGCCGCGTTGTTCAACCCATCGCTTGATTACATGGTGGTTTTTTGTAGATTTGGATTCGTCAGCCATTTGGGCTCCTTTCTGCCTGGACTTTCAGCCGTTAACGATGCGTCCTCCGTTTGGGTGCAAAACTTGTTTTTCCGGGCATGAGTGGTCTCCGGTTTTTGTTTGAATGCGCCTATGGTGCGGCGCCGGGTTCGGGCATGGTTTCAGTAACGGGCGGGGGTTCGGGTTCGTAAACACGGGAGTAGGGAAACCACCCGAACAGCAGGAGTATCAAAACGATTATGGCAATGACCGCGATGACGGCACTTGGGTAGTATCCCCATGCGCCGCTATAGGGCCAAGTAGGGAACGCGGCAATCAGCAGCACCACCAGCAGTATAAGCAGGAACCATCCGAACATTGAGCTTCTCCTTTTTGCGCGGTTTTAGGTTTCTCTATAGTGCTGCGGAGGTCTTGCCGCCGGGGATGACCGGACGATGAAAATTCGCAAGCGGAGATGGTGGGGCGATGGGGCCGGCGGCCAGGACAGGCGCCACCATCGCCGCCGCACGGTCGCGCGGAAACGCAATTCCACCGAGTGGGTTTGTTTTTCCGGAAGTTGCTGGAAAAGACAGCGGAGCCTGTTGATGACATGTTCGGGCCTGGCTGACAAGAATGCCTCACCCGGGGCTCGGGAAGGTACCGCCGGGATTGCGCCGACCGGGGACGGTCGGACGTCGGCATTCCGCTATCGCTCCATGCCTCCTTGCAATGACAGGCGGGGGATCGGATAGGCATTTATGGCGGCTCCCTCCTTTTCAAGGAACGCTGAAGGGTTGTTCGTAGGCCGGTGTGGCGGGCATTTGCGCCGGGGCCGTTTCTTCAGAGACGATTTGGACGGCTTTTTGGGCCTTTTCGGTCGAGGCGCCGGGATCTCCGGGGGCGAGCCCCTGGAACTCGCCGCGTAGGGCTTTAAGGGCATAGCGTTCGCGGTTGATTTCGCGGGCGGTGCGCACGCCCATCCTGCGCATGATGGGCAGTGGCGGGCACCATCCCTCTACGGCGTGCATGACCATGAATGCGGAGACCGCCGGAGCGAGCAGCCGCAGGGGTTTTACGAACAGGCCGAGGAGAATGCCGAAGCCGATGACAAACCCGGCGTTGGTCTGGAGGGCCCGCTCGGTATCCCATTCGGCCTGCAATTGGCGCAGGCGTGAATCGATCTGGTCGAGCCGTTGGGCGTAATGAGCGAGAGTGGCCTCGGTCAGGAACTGGATTCTCTGGTTAACCTGCTCATTGGTGTTTTCCGCCACGCGCGATGCGGTTTCAGCCATATGCTGGCCATTCATTATAAAAGCCTCCTTCGGACGGCGCACTGCCCGCCGATTATGGACGGTTCAGACACTTTCCGGCCTGGCTTTCCGCGAACCGGCGGCTATTTGGCATATTTGCGGCCGATTACAGCGAGTATGCCCGCCACAATTAACGTGGCGGCAGCCACAATGAACGCGGCCCACACGGGCCCAACAGCGGGCAGCAGCAGCAGGAAAAAGCCCGCCAAAGCCATGCCCAAGGCGATGAGCAAAAACACGAGTGCCGCGAGAAACATCAGGAAGGCCACTGCAACGCGGACTATGCCGCGGCGAAAAGCGTGGACTTCGGCTTCGGCCAGCCGAATCGCGGAAATAACCAAGTCGGCGAGAAGCAGCACTTAACAGTTCTCCTTTATTTTCTTGAGTATCGGACCAGCATGGCGATGCCCATGCCGATGGCGAGCGCGCTTGCGATACTCACAAACGGTCTTTTTTCAATGCTGGACCGGGTTTTGTATGCGGCTCTGCGGCTGGTGTCGCGGACGGTGTCCATGGCTCCGCCCAGCCTTTCTCTCGCCTTAACGTCTCTGGTAGCTTCCTGGAACCAGTTGGCGATGTCGCTGTATTTCTCCTTTGATCCGCTCTTTACGGATTTTGAGAGGTTTTTGAGGTCGGTCCGGAGCGCATTGATATCGTTTTCAAGAGCCTTAAGGGTATGGGAATACCCTTCGGCGCGGACTTTTCCGTAACCCGAAATCATGGTGCTTTCCTTTCATTGTGAAACCGCCGGCGAAGCGGTTCCGGTTTTGAGATCGGCACGTGCCGGCGGGGCTTCAGGCATACTTTGCGCCTCGCGCCGGATGATAGCCGGCACGTCCAGAACTCCCTACGGTTTATGTAACAAACGAAGTGGCTAACTTATGGCAAGGGTTGTGCCAAGCCGAATGGCGGATGTTTCGCCAGTTGACCGGAATGTTTGTGAAGAAGATGCACAGCGGCGTGTAAAAACGGGACACAAGAAGCCGCGAACCTGCATCTCTCAAAAGTGCGCAAAAACGGGCTCATTCGAAGCCAGCAGAAATACCGCCGGGATTGCGCCGACCGGGGACGGTCGGACGCCGGCGTTCCGCTATCGCTCCACCGCCTCCTGCTAATGACAGGTTGGGGCTAACGGCAAGAAAGGGGCTCACCCGGGCTCAGCGTAGATACCGCCGGGATTGCTTCGTCGGCGTTCCGCTACGCTCCACCGCCTCCTCGCAATGACAGGTGGGAGATCGGGATTGCTGTCGCTTGTCATTCTGGAAATCGCTGCCGGAGTTCGGCTACGAGATTCGGGAAGCGGCCTGGGCGGCGTCGGAGTCGAAATCCTCGCCCGGCGGCGTGACGCGTTCACAGAAGTAGATTTCGGTGTCGGGGCGGGCGATGGCGTTCATGCCGACGGAGCGTAGCATGGCTTCGACGGCGGCACGGTTGGGAACCCACCAGTTGGTGGGATCGCCGGCAAAGGAATGTTCGATGAAGGCCATTTTAGGCCACGCGGGGTGAAGAAACGCGTTTCGGTCGTGCAACGTTTTGTCGGTGGCATCGTTTAGAACTTCCTCGCCGGGCATCATGAGCGACTGAAAGATCATGAGCTGGGCGGTTTTCCGGGCCACGAGGTCAAGGGCCAGGAGCGGGTACCGCAGGTGGTAGAAGACGCCCATGAAACAGACGAGATCGAACTGTTCCCGAATGTGGGCCAGTTCGTAGATTTGCATCTGGCGAAGCTCGACGAAGTGGCTGAGGTTGAACTGGTTTACCGTCCATCTTGCCTGGGCGAGGTAGTGGGGGTCGTGGTCGAAAGCAAATACGCGCGCGCCTTTTTGGGCGAACTTGATGGCGTAGAATCCGGCGTTGCACCCGATGTCGAGCACGGACCAGCCTTCCATGTTTTTAGGGAGGTGGGGTTCGATGGCCTGCCATTTGAAGTTTGGGAAGTCGCCGAGCGAGTGGTCGGGTGCGGTTTGCGAACCGTCGGGCAGGTGGATGTTGTGGAACCAGGGTTTCAGCGATTCGATCATCATCTGTACGTTGGTTGCCACCATAGATAGTCATATTCCTCACATGTTCACAGAAGTATTCTGCGCCGCGGGTTCCAGAATATCAAGCGTATATGCTTCGAGTTGGGCGGCCCGGTGCGCCGCGGTGTGCGCGCCGAGCACGCGTTTTCGCGCAGCATCTCCGACGGCGCGGCGCTCGGCCTCGCTTGTCTCGCGCAAGTATGCAAGCGTTTGTTCGGGCGATTCTGATACAGAGATTTCTTCGCCCGGCGTGAAAAACGAGTCGAGGTCTTCCCATCAGTTGGAAATAATGGGAGACGCGCACGATGCCGCTCAGGAAATGGGCATTTCCGTGGTTCCAGTCCGACGACAGCAAACGGTAGAACATGACAATCTGCATTTATTTACCTCACCGGCTTGCACTGTTTTCGGCACATCTTCAGGCTAGACCCGGCGAGTTCGGAGTAGATGTCCCAGTACTCGCCGGCCATGCGTTCGAGAGAAAAGCGGGCGGCGCGTTTCATGGCACGTTGCGCGCTTGCGTTTCTCGCGGATTTGTCGTTGATCAGGAGTTCCAGGGCATCGCAGAGGGTTTCGGTATCGTCGGGGGCGACATAAACGGCGGCATCGGCCCATAATTCCCGCAGCGATGGAATATCGCCCACGACAAGTGCGCAACCGCTGGCCGCGGCTTCCAGCACCGATAACCCGAATGGCTCATAGCGGGCGGGCAGGACGTAAATGGCCGCGCGGCTCATCCAGCCGGCGATTTCGCTTCGGTCCAGCCTGCCGAGCGCTCGCACGTTCTGCATTTTCAGCTCACGGTCATCGGGGGAACGGCAATCGCCGGCGACGTAGACGGGCCAGGGGAGCCGGTACGCGATTTCGGCCAATTTGGAAACGTTCTTGGCCTGGTCCCACAGCTGGCCCACGCTGAGGATAACAGGATCTTTAGCGGCGGGCGCAAAACCTGCGGCGTCGAGGCCGTTGTACACGACGCGTGCGTCGTCCAGCGGACCGTAGAGGCGGTCGAGCGTGTCGCGCATTGCGCGTGTGGGGGCGACGATAAGCGAGGCGGCGCGCAAACCGCCGGCGACGGTGTCGCGGTACGTATTCCATTCGGGCGGGGCCGACCGGCCATGAACGGCTTCCCACCATGAGCACACGCACGAGTGGCCGACGATGATCGTGGGCGCGCGCCACGGCAAGGAGCCGTGAGAAAAACCGTTGAGATGGACGATGTGGGGCCGGAGACGGGCTTCGAGGTCGAGCAACCAATCGCCGGCCGCAGCAACTTCATTCCAGGCGTTGTCCATCCATTCGAGCCGGAAACTGCTTTCGCAGACTTGTATGCCGAGTTCTGCGACGGCGGCCCGTTGCGATTCGGTCAGGGGCGCGCCCATTGTGGCAAGCGAGATTTGGGCGCGGTCTGCCAGGGCGCGTGCGAGCTCGAGGGTGTAGGTCCAGACGCCGCCGAGGGTGTCGGTTGTCATGAGCACGCGCAATTTGTCAGGCATGACCTGGCCTCGCCTTGCTTACCTTGTGTGAACGATAATGCCCTTCATGAACCCGTCGGGCCTTTTGTAGGCGGTTTCCATCGCCTTGTCCAACTCCTCCAAACCAAAGACGTGGGTGAACAGCGGCCACGGGTCGAGCTTTCCTTCATTGACAGCGGTGACGGCACGCACCATTCCCTGGCGATACATGTGGGGATCGCGTTCGTGGGCGTTGATGACGTCGATGCCGCGCCAATTCCACAATTGCATATTGACCTGGCGGGGGTCCTGGTGGTAGCCGGCAATGACGAGCCTGCCGCGGACGCGCGTCAGTTCGCCGGCAACATCCAGCGGCCATTGATAGCCGGTGGTTTCGACGACGCGGTCGTACCCGTCGGCGCGAGCCAATTTTAGCGAGCGCTCGATAGCGCGGGTGTGGTCGTCGAGGATAACGGTGTCGTGGGCGCCCATGCGCCGGGCCAGTTCAAGCGCGTACGGCCGGCGGGAAATCACCACGACGCGCGCCTTGGCCTGTACGGCCAGTTGGGTGAGCAGCATTCCCTGAAAGCCGGCGCCGACGATGGCCACGTCGTCGCCTTCCCAGATGTCGCACCGGCGAAAGGAGTTGAGGGCACAGGCGAGCGGTTGGCCGGGAAAGGGTTTGCCTTCCAGGCTGGAGGGGAGTGGAACGACTTCGTCGGCGCGGGCGATATCGTATTCGGCGTAGGTGGAGGTGGAGAACGCGGCAACGCGCTCGCCCAATTTTACGGCGGAAGCGCCTTCGCCGACGGCGTCGATCCGGCCCCAACCTTCGTGGCCGGGCCGGCCGGGCGAGAGCGGATACTGAAACCACGGGCGCCCCTGCCAAACCGGCAGGTCAGAAACGCAGATGCCCGTTCCTTCGAGCCGAATCCGGACTTCGCCGATACCGGGTTCGGGCACATCGGAATTTTTAAGCGAGAACTTACCGGGAGCTTCAACCACGGCTGCGCGCATGACTGTCTCCTTTCTGGAGCGGGACACGGTCCGCTGTGAGTGTCTCGGCCGCCGGGGGCGGCTAAACCTGCTTGCTCCGTGACTTGATCGATAATCCCGGGCCGCCAGCCGGTCGCGGCCTCAAATTCTTCCGCCGAACCGGGTGCCGCCACACTTGGAACAACAAACAAATGCTCGAGCATATGCGCCTTGACAAGGGGGGCCCGTTCCGGGCCGGAAACGGCATTCTTCGCCCCGCCCGTGATTAGAATGCGATACACCTGAAAAGCCTCCTTGCTTTGCCGTTGAACCGTCCTGGTTTATCGGGGGCGCGGTGCGGGCGTGCGTCTGGGGGCGCGGAGCGCGCCGGTGGGCGCGGAGCGCGCCTGGGGGCGCGGAGCGCGCCGGGGGCCGCCGGCTCTCCGGCTTTAGGAAAGGCTTTGTTCGCAGCCAGAGACATACTCAAAAGGCAGAATACTGCTATCGACAGTGACAAATTATTCCCTGAAAGCCCGTTTATCCGGCACGGCATGCAGCAAAGACCGCTGGTAACACTATAGTTTTGAGCGCGGATTTGTCACAACCGGGATGATCCCCTGTTTTTCCCTCAGTAGATCCCCTAAGTACACGTTAGGTATGGAAAAACAGTGCCCGCCGCAGTAGGCCGACTTCGCCGAAGTCGGCCTCAACGCCCGTAGCTCGGGTTGATAGCAAAGCGCGACAAGTGCGACAGGCCGTTATTGTGAGGCGATCCTTGTAAACGACGGCTGAAAGGATCCAGATGCTCAGTCCGGAAAGGCCGACTTCGGCGAAGTCGGCCTACTGCGGCGATCGCTGCTTTATACGTAACAGTAAGAAACCACATACTCAGGAAATTCCGGATTGCGGATTTCGGATTGTGGATTTGGTAGAGTAGGCGGAGAAGGAAAACTACGGAGGGCTTCTCAGATGTCCAAACCTAAAATCGCGATGATTGGCGCGGGCAGTATCGTATTCTGCAAGACACTGATGATGGATATTCTGGCAACACCGGCGTTGCGCGACAGCGAATTCAGCCTGATGAGCCGGACCATGCCCAAGCTCGAGCGGATGAAGAAGTTCGCCGACCGCGTGATCGAGAAGAACGGTTTAGGCGCGACGGTGTCGGTGACGCTGGATCGCCGCGAAGCGCTGAAAGACGCGGATTACGTGATCGTGATGCTCCAGGTGGGCGGGGTGGACGCGTTCCAGCACGATTACGAGATTCCGCTCAAGCACGGAGTGGATCAATGCATCGGCGACACGATGGGGCCGGGCGGGGTATTCCGGGCGCTACGGACGGTCCCGGTGATGCTGGACCTCGCCCATGACGTGCGGGAACTTTGCCCGAACGCCCATATTCTGAATTACGTAAACCCGATGGCGGCGGTGTGCTGGTCGTTGGGGACGGTACCGGGCCTTTCGTTTATCGGCCTTTGCCACGGGGTGCAGACGACGCTGGATCTGATTTCCGGCTACGTGGGCGTGAACAAGCACGAGATCGATTTCGTTTGCGCCGGAATAAACCATATGGCGTGGTTTTTGGAACTTTCGCACAAGGGCAAAGACCTTTACCCGTTGTTCAAGGAAAACTGCGAGAAGCCCGAGTATTACATAAACGAGAAGGTGCGCATCGAGGTGATGCGCCATTTCGGTTATTTCATGACCGAAAGCACGGGGCATTTGTCGGAATATCTTCCGTGGTTCCGGAAAAACCAGAAGGCGCTGAATCTGTACTGCGACGAGCCGGCATTCGGGGGAGAAACCGGCGCGTACTACAAGTGGTGCCGGCTTATTTCGGATACGGTCGAGCAAGAAGATTTGCTGGCGAACGAGCCGGCAGACCTCCAGCCGCGCAGCGTGGAGTACTGCTCGTACATTCTGGAGGCGCTCGAGACGGGCGTGCCGTTCAAGCTGCAGGGCAACGTGCGCAACGACGGGTACATCAAAAACCTGCCGGAGGGGTGTTGCGTCGAGGTTCCCATATTCGTCGACAAGACGGGGCTGCACCCGACGGTGGTGGGGAACCTGCCGCCGCAACTGGCGGCGCTGAACCAGTCGAACGTGACAGCGCAGGGGCTGACGGTTGAAGCGGCCTTATCGGGCGACCCGGAACTTGTGGTGGCGGCGTGCGCGCTCGACCCGCTGAGTTCGGCGGTGCTGACGCTGAAAGAGACGCGGGATATGGTAACGGAGATGCTCGAGGCGGAAAGCCAGTGGCTGCCGCAGTTCAAAGGCAAGAAACTGCGGCCGACGCCGACGATTCTGACGCCGGCCGGAACCGACCATGTCGAGGTCCCGCTCGATCCGGCGCTGGCTATTGTGCACCGGTTCGGGGAATTGGCGCAGCGGGCTTCGAACTGAGCGAGAGCTTGGGTCCATGCGGCGCATGAGACGTATGGGACGTGTGGAAAAGATACCGGCGGCGGGTGTTTGAGAAGTGCCTCTACCGCCCGGCCGCGCGGGAGCGCGGCCGCCACCATTACTGCGGCTTGCCTGTGAATTCTAAAGAGGAAATCCGATATGGCGATCTTTCTTTTAAGTGTCGGAATAGCTTTGGGCATTTCTGCCACGTGCAGCCTGCTTGAAGCCGTGCTACTGAGTTTGCCGGCCGGAAGCGTGGCCACGGTTTCTGCGCGGCACCCGGCCGCGGGGAGGATCTGGCACCAGTTTAAACGCAATATTGAAAAACCGATTGCCGTGATACTGGTTGTCAACACGGCTGCACATACGATTGGAGCCACAGTGGCGGGCGCCGAATTCGAAATTCTTTTTGGCACGAGATACTTGATCGTTTTTTCGTTGATCTTTACTTACCTCATGCTGCAGTTCACCGAAATCCTTCCCAAAACGCTCGGCGTGCGTTACAACCAGCCGCTTTCGGTGGTCGTGGCAAGACCGCTGAGTTGGCTGGTGCGCATCATGGCGCCCGTGTTGTGGCTGATCCATTTCGTGAACCGGCCTTTTCAGGGTCCGGTCGGGCAGAAAGGTCCGACAACGGATGAGATAGGCGCGCTCGCGGCGGCGGCGCAACAGGCCCGGTCGATTGACACCGGTTTGGCGCGCATGATTGCAGCGACTTCGGCATTCAGCGACATTCTGGTGCGCCAGGTCATGACCCCTCGGATGCGCATCGCTTTTCTCGAGGCGGGACAACCCATTGAAGAGATTCTCAAGCTGGTCAGGGAAAGCCCTTACACGCGGCTGCCGCTTTGCGACAAGGGGATCGATCACGTCATTGGACTTGTGCACATCAAAGACCTGTTCCGGCAGTTGGACCTGACTCCCGGAAAGATAGACATGTCAAAGGTGATGCTGGCCGAGGGCCGGGCGCGGGTCGAGAAAGGCGAGGCGCCCGGCGGCGGGCTACACGTCATCGGGTCGGGCAACATCGACTTGATGAAGATACGCCGCGAGGTGCTGTTCTTTCCGGAAACCATCACCATTCAGAAGGCGCTGCGGTCGTTTCAATCGTCTCGCACACACCTCGGGGTCGTTGTGGATGAGTACGGGGCGACGCTCGGTATCGTGACGCTGGAAGATGTGGTGGAAGAGATCGTTGGCGAAATCGAAGACGAGTTTGACCGGCCGGCCCCGCCGCAGATTGTTGCCGAGGAGGGACGGTACCGGGTGAGCGGGGAAGCTCCCATGCACGAAGTGCAGCGCCAACTCCACATTCCCGATGAGGCCGTACTTGGCGCGGATACGGTCGGCGGCTACGTCTTGAAAGTCCTTGGGCGAATTCCCGAGGCGGGCGAAAAAGTTCGGTGCGGGCGCTACGTTATCGTAGTCGCGAAGGCCGATGCGCGGCGTGTGCGCGAAGTGGTGTTCGAGGAAGAATCCGAAGAGGGCTGAAGCGCCGCAACTCATAATCGTGGCCGCGTCGGCGGGCGTAAAAGCGGCCGTCGCCATTAACAAGATGCTGACGCAGCCCGAGCTGCAACTAATCTCCATTTCTCACAAGTTCTGCGGCCAGTGCGCAAAAACGGGGACGTTGCCCTTTTTTTCGTCCACCATACTGTCTTCAAGATTGTCAGCGGAAAAAAGGGCAACGTCCCCGTTTTTGCTTTACAGTCCCAGGCGCACGATTTTCAGGCGGTTGAGATGCCCGACGGTTTTGTCGCCGGCGCAGTAGGCGAGGAGCACGGTGTTGTCGGGCAGGAACTCCATTGCGGTGTAGCAGTACCAGCCATCGGGGTCGGATTCGATATTGACGGGATCGCTCCAGGCTGCGCCGTCGTCGCTGGAAGTGGCGACGGTGAGGGGAGTGCGCTTGCCTTTGATTTCGGGCGGCGCGCCGTCGTGGTTGTTCCACACCATGAGGATGTCGCCCGTCCAGGGGATGCGCTCGAACGTGGCCGGCGATACCGGCGAGATCAACTGGCTTGGCTCGGCGGGAGACCAGGTTTCGCCGCCGTCGGCCGAGTAGGATTTGAACTGGCAGCCCTGGTCGGTGCGGCACAGCATCATGAGACGCCCGTCTTTCAGCTCGATCACGCCGGGTTCCTGCAGGCCCGTCTTGCTGTCCTCGGGGGCCTGGAGGATTGTTTTCGAGGCGCGCCAGGTTTTTCCGTTGTCGTCACTGAGGTAGCAAACGGCCTCACCGCGGCTGCGGAACTCCTCACCGGGCATGCTGTGGCGGGCGGCCGGAATTACGAGGCGGCCGGTGGAAAGCTGCACGAGGCGGTCGTTGTTGACCACGAAATAGCCGGGCGTATCGATGCAGAGGACGGGCTCGCTCCAGGTTTTGGTTTCGTCGGTGGAGATACGCAGGTAGGGGCGGCAATCGGAGCGGGAATCTTTGCGCAGCGTGAGCAGGGCAATCTCGCCGGTCTTCAGCCGCAACAGCGACACGGACATCGTGTTGAGCCCGCCTTCGTTGGCCACGATGAGGGTGTCTTCGTTGTCCCAGGTCTTGCCGCCGTCATTGGAATAGCGGCCGGCGATGTGAGCGGCGCCGAAATCGCTCGAACTGCCCGTGAAATGCGTGTAGGCAAACAGGATCCGGTTGTCTTTAAGCTGGACAAAATCGCCCTCGGAATTCCGCGGGTTGCCGGGCCCGGGCTCCAGCGTCAGCAGCGTTTCCACGTTGATCTCCGCAAAAGCGAAAGCGCCGGCAAGCAACACAACTGCAAACGCGGCAACAAGTTTCATGGTGGCCCTCCTGTAGTCTTTGCGTTCTTTGAGTTCTTTGTGGCTGAAGTCTTTTTTAACCACAAAGAACGCAAAGAGCACAAAGAATTTTCAACATACGTGGCAGCTCAAGTATGCGGAAAAAGTGAGGGACGCGCAAGGGGTGGTTTTGAGCTTTGAAACTTAATAGCTTAGACTGCGGTATCGTGAATCGAACTGGGAGAGGAAATCATGCGGACTTATTCGGCTTTTTTGACAGCGGCGTTTTTCGCCTTGAGCGCCGGCGCAGAAACTACAATCACCGTCGGGCCGGACGGGGATTTTCCGGGCATCGTCGAGGCGCGGGATGCGGTGCGGAATTTAAAGGGGGCGAGCGGGCCGGCGGAACCGGTCCGCGTGGTGATCGCGGATGGCACGTATCGGATTACCGCGCCCATCGTGTTTACGCCGGAAGATTCGGCGAAGGCGGACGCGCCGATTATCTACGAGGCGGCTGAAGGGGCGCGGCCGGTGATTTCGGGCGGCGCGGTTGTAAGAGGCTGGCGCCAGGAGGGGGATGCGTGGGTGGCTGATCTGCCGGAGGAAGTATGGCGCAACGCGGGATTCGGCGCGTTGTGGGTAAACGGCGAGCGGCGGAAACCGGCGCGGACGCCGAACTCGCGGCATCCGGCGGGCGATTTCCCGCAGGAAGACGAGGAGTTCAAGATGCTCGGGCCGGTGGTGGAAAAGAACGCCGAGGGCAAGAACGTCAACAGCTCGACCAAATTCCGGTACCGGAAGGGCGACATCGAGGACTGGCCGGATCTGAAGGACGCGTTTGTGGTGGTGTTTCACTCGTGGGCGACGAGCATTCTGCGCGTGAGAAACCTGGACGAGCGGAACGGCGTGCTCGAGTTCACCGGCCCGGGGCGTTGGCCGTTCGGCCGGTGGCAGCCGGATCAGCGATACTACATCGCGCAGATTGAAGCGGCGCTCGACCAGCCCGGCGAATGGTATTTGAACCGCAAGACGGGCCGGCTTTCTTACATCCCGATGCCGGGTGAAGACATGGCGGCGGCGGAGTGCGTGGTCCCGGTTGCGCGGGAGTTGTTGGTGCTTGAAGGCGAGCCGGCAGAAGGTGAATTTGTCGAGAACATCCGCTTCAAGGGGCTGGCATTTTATCACACCGACTACGACATCGCGCCGGAAGGCCACAGCGATGCGCAGGCGGCCGTCAAGGTTCCCGCGGCGGTACATTTCACGGGCGCGCGCAACTGTGCGCTCGAAGACTGCGAGGTTGCGCATGTCGGCACGTACGGGGTCTGGTTCAGGACGGGCAGCCAGGAGTGCCGGATGGAACGGTGCGAGGTCACCGACCTCGGCGCGGGCGGTGTCCGCATCGGCGAAACCTCGAACCCGGCCAGCGAAAACGAGGCCGCGGGGCACATCACGGTCGACAACTGTTTCCTCCACGACGGCGGGCGCATATTCCGCGAGGCGGTGGGGGCGTTTATCGTGCGGAGCTCGCACAACACGCTTTCGCACAACGACATTTGCGACTTCCGCTACTCGGGCGTGTCGGTGGGCTGGTCTTGGGGGTACGCGGAAAGCAGCGCGAACCACAATGTTGTCGAGTACAACTGCATTCACGACTGCGGCCGCGGCCAGCTCAACGATATGGGGGCGATCTATACGCTGGGCGTGTCGCCGGGCACGGTACTGCGCGGCAACGTGATGCACGACATTCTCTCGCACCCGCGCCTGTACGGCGGTTGGGGCATCTACTTCGACGAGGGCAGCACGGGCATCGTGGCCGAGAACAACCTGGTTTACAACTGCCGCACCGGCACGTTCCACCAGCATTACGGCAAAGAGAACATCGTGCGCAACAACATCCTGGCTTATTCGCACACCGCTCAGCTCATCCGCAGCCGCGAAGAGGACCACCTGTCGTTTATGATCGAAAAGAACATCGTCTATTTCAACAACGGCCGGCTATTAGGCAGCACGTGGAAAAACGGCAACTACTGGCTCGATAACAATATCTACTGGGACGAGCTGGGGCATGATTTCGATTTTGCCGGCAAAACCTTCCAGGAATGGCAGGCCAAAGGCTACGACGTCCACAGCCGGATCGCCGACCCGCTGTTCGTCAATCCGCACGAAGCCGATTTCCGGCTGAAACCGGACTCGCCGGCGTTCGAACTCGGGTTTGAGCCGTTTGACGTTTCGAAGGCGGGCCTGTACGGCGACGCGGCGTGGGTCGCGAAGCCGCGCCAGATCCCACGCGAGCCGTTCAGCCCCCCCGAGCCGCCGAAACCGACGCGGATCAACGAAGATTTCGAGTCGACGCCCGTGGGGCAGCCGGCAAAAGGAGCGGCGACGAACGGCGAGGAAGGTTCGGCCACGATTCGGGTGACGGACGAGACGGCCGCTTCGGGCAAGCGGTGCCTGAAGTTTCAGGACGCCGCCGGGCTGGAGCGGTCATACAACCCGCACCTGGTCTACCAGCCCAGGATGCGGGGAGGCTATGCCGAAGCCGGTTTTAAGATCCGCGTCGAACCTGGCGCGGTTTTTTACCATGAATGGCGCGACAACGCCAGCCCCTACCGCGTGGGGCCGAGCATTTGGATCGACGCCGCGGGAAGGCTCACGGCCGGCGGCAAAGAGTTGCTTGTTTTGCCGCAGGGCCAATGGGTGGGCATCCGCATCGAGTGCGGCCTCGGCCGTAACAGTGGCAGCAGCTACATGCTCGAAGTAACACTGCCGGACAATTCTTCGCGGACTTTCCATCTGCCGCTTGCCAACAAGGCGTTCCGCCGGCTTGAGTGGTTCGGGTTTGTCTCGAACGCCGATGCCGATACGGTTGTCTACCTGGACGACGTCAAGCTCGAGGCGCAGCTGGTCCGGCAGGCGAAGCTTTCCGACCGGGTGCAGGATCCCAGAGGTCCTCTGGTGTTTCGTTAACCGCGGGTTTGGAAAGTTTGTGGTAAACTACACCGATAGACATTACAGTTGGCATTGCGTTGGCCGGGGCGGCGTGTTATACTCCGCCGATCAGGTCAGGCTGCTCAAGATTTTCGTCACGTAACAAGAGGGTTTTCGTGATGAAGTTTTTTTTTACCCGGTATTGGAAAGGCGATGTAAGGGGGTTCTGATCGTTGGCTAAGCTTTTTTGCGGAGTAGACTTCGGCACGACCAACTCGAGCGTGGCCGTTTCCGACGGCCAAAACACGCGCGTGCTCGACCTCGACCCCGAAAATGACAGCCCGACCTCGCTGCCGTCTCTTCTTTACATCACGTGCGACGGCGAACACATCATCGGGCGGGCTGCCGCTAACGCGTTTATCGAGCGCAACATTGACCGTGAAGTGAAGCTTGAACAGGTCGATCTAGGCGTCGAGATCGAGGGATATGTTGCGTCCGAACCGGACAAGAGCGAAGGCTACCGGCCCGTGCATCCGTCCGATACTCCGGCCGTTGAAGGGGTTCGGGCGCGCGCCATGGTCGAGGTCAACTCGCCCGGGCGGCTGTTTCAGTCGCTGAAGAGTTTTTTGCGCCATTCCGGTTTCAAAGGCACGGAAGTGTTCGGCCGGAATTACCAAATCGAAGAGCTGACCGCCGTCATCCTGCACAGAATGAAAGAAGCCGCCGACGCGGCCGCCGGCGAACCGGTGACCGACGCCGTTTTCGGCAGGCCGGTGCGGTTTTCCAAGAACGAGACGGAGAGCGCCGTCGCCGAAAGGCGACTGCGCACCGCGGCGAATCTGGCCGGGTTTGAGAATGTCACGTTCTTTTACGAGCCCGTTGCGGCTTGCGTCGAGTATGCCGTTACGACGGACAAGAACCAGCGCCTGATGGTGGTGGACATCGGCGGGGGCACGTGCGACGTGTGCATCATGGAGTTCAGCGCGGCGCAGGGGGCGATGGCCCGGCTGGCCGAAAGCCGGATTTTGGCCGTATCGGGGGTGCCGGTGGCGGGCGACGCGATAGATAAAGAAATTATCCGGGCCAAACTTTTTCCGAAGTTCGGCAGCCTGTCGCGCTACGGTCCGTCGCAACTTCCGGTGCCGCAGTTTCTGTTTAACACGATTCTCGACTGGCAAAACCTTTACAAGCTGCACACCGAAGAGATCATCAACTGGCTTATCGCCATGGAGATGAGCAGCACCCAGCCCGAGGCCGTCCGGGCGTTGCGCTACCTGATCCAGCGCAATTTCGGCTATCCGGTGGTGCGCGAGGTCGAAGCGGCGAAGAAACGGCTGTCGTCCAGCTACGAAACCACCATCGACATCGAAAAAGAGGCCATCAGCATTCACGAACAGCTCGAGCGCTCCGAGTTCGCCCATATCATCGAGCGCACGCTCAAAGCCATGCTCGCCTCGATAAAAGAAGCCGAACAGGTGGCGGGACTCAAGCCCGGCCAGATCGACTATGTTCTCACCACCGGCGGCACCAGCCTTATCCCGGCCATACGCAAGATGCTCGAAGACCGCTATGGCGTCGAACGCATCCTGCACCGTGATACGTTCACCAGCGTCGCCACCGGTTTGGCCATTGTCGCGCAGTACGCGTAGACGCGGCATCCCCGCCGCGTGCGCAAGAGGCTGGAAGGCTCTTCTACTTTGTCCGCGTAAGTCTTAATGGTCCTAAGATTTCCGCGGGCTGCCGAATTTTCGTCAGTCTGACCGGCGCCCGTCCCTCTGACAAGCCGCCTGTTCGTCAACGCCCATCCAGGTTTGTTCAGCTATCACAGTTTGATCTACGAAAAACGTCAAAAAGTGACATATTTTGTGGGTTCCTGCGCCATTTTCGGGGTTGGCAAGCAATTTGCGACATCGGTAGGCGTCAGTTGAGTCGAAGTTGTGCAGGAGGGATTAGCCATGGAACGAGATTGGCTGCGTACAGTGGATGATGAGGGCTTGACGCCCCTGGCCCGTGTCACAAACTGTTGCCATATGGCACTGACCGAGGTACTCCTCCGCAGGGAGTCCGAGGACCGCAGCGTCTCGCTCAACGGTTCAAGCACCCTCCATAAGGCCGCCTACATTGGCCTGCCCGAAGCCGTCAGCGTGATCCTCAACGACGGCGCCGATCCCAACGCCCGGGACAAATATGGCGAGGCCCCCCTGCACAAGGCTGCGAGGCAGGGCCACGATCATGTCGTGGCCCTGCTCCTTCGTAACGGGGCGGATGCGGACGCCAAGGACGTTTTCGGCCTGACTCCGCTGCATTGGGCCGCGATGGTGGGCAACGAGGGGATCACCGACCTGCTGCTCGACTACGGGGCCGACCCGGATTATCTCAGCGAGTTTCTCGATTACCTGAGTCCCGAGGATCTCGCTCGCATCATGGGCAACGAACCTATCCTGGACCTGTTTGCCCGCGCCCGCGGCGTGAGTTAAACCCGCTCACGCCCGTTATAGCCGGCCGCGCCGGTGCAGTCGCCCGCAAGGCTGCACAGGCGCGGCCGGAGTTTTTTCAGTTGGCAGTTGACGGTTGGCCGTTGACAGTTGCAAACGCCCTCCTCCCGGGTTTGCCACTTTCGCCCAGGATTCTGCTACATTGGCTGCATCTACACGAGGAGGCGAAATGAGCTTAGGCAAAGAAGTCTATGAACATTACAGTCCGGCGGGGAAGGGCCAAGGGGTACTGCCGCTTGTGGCGGATAGCCGGGTGTTGGAAATCGGGTTCGGCTCGTGCGATCTGCTGAAACAGCTCGCTGCCCGCGGCAATGACGTGTACGGCATCGACTGCGGCCGCGATCTTGTCGACAACGCCAAGCAGCTTGGGTTCGACAACGTTTTTCATGTTGACGTCAGCGAAGAGGCGGTGCCGTTCGACGACGATTTCTTCGACGCCGTCTACTGCTACGAGGTGCTTGAACACCTCACCAACCCCCACCGGATGTTCTATGAAATCCGCCGCGTGTTGAAACCGGGGCGCCATCTGTTTTTCAGCGTGCCCGCGCAGGAAATCGATATGGGCTACGGCATCCAGCGGCACACGTTCGTTTATCCGGGCCTGCTTGAGAAACCAAACCTCGAACGCTTCTTCATGCAGATGTACTTCGCCATCGAGCAGGCCGTCCAGCCCGGCCCGACCGACTGGCTGCTCGGCTACAACTACATCTTGCGAAATTGCAAGAAAGAGGGCATGACGGACGTCGTCCAAGTCATCACCCAGGACAGGACCGTGACGGATCTTTACGCGGACATTTTGCGCCCAGAAGCGCTCGAAAAAGAGGTCAAGCAGGAACTGACCGCGTACAAACTGATGCTTGTCGAATTCGCTAAATTTAACTACGAAGGCCCGTTCAGGGCCGTGCTCGAGTTCGTCGCGCAGAGCTATCCGGACACATCCAGCTTCTACGTTGAAACAGCCGAGCGCCTGTTCGCACTCGGATTTCTCATGCCGGCGAAAGAAGTTCTCGCCGCATACGTCGGCCAGACCGGTGAAGAAAAGCCCGAGATGCCAAGGGTTCACGCACTCCTCGAGCGAATTCTCGAAGCCGCCAAACCGCCGCCCGGCTAGAGCGATTTAAGGATGAGGTGCGGGGATGGAAGTGCTGCCAGAGCAGGCGAGACGCCTGCACCACAATAGGAGAAGTTACCGCAGGTCAACCTGAAGATGCTTTAGCGCGGATGTTTACCCCAAGCGTTTTCTTCCTATGCTCTACTTATAGTCTTCCTTGGCGAGCTCGTACTTCTTCATGCGCTCGTAGAGGGCGCGGCGGCTGATTCCGAGGGTGCGGCAGGTGGCGTTGATCTCGCCCTTGTTTTCCTTCAGTGCGGCGTCGATCACGGAACGTTCGGTCTGTTCCATCTCATCGCGGAGCCGACCGCCGGTTGCCGGCAGCGACAGCAGCCGCGCGCCCGAGTAGGCGTCGTCGTCTTGCACGAAGGGTCCGGCTGCGCCGTCCTGCGCGGTGATGACCATTCGCTCGACGGCGTTTTTCAGTTCGCGGACGTTCCCCGGCCAGTGGTGGCGCAGCATGTCCTGCAGTGTTTGTTCGGGGATGTTCGGGATGGGCATTCCGTTGCGGCTCGCGGCCGATTTCAGGAAATGGGCGGCGAGCAGGGGTATGTCTTCGGGGTGTTCGCGCAACGGCGGCACGTTAATCGTCAGCACGACAATGCGGTGGTAAAAATCCTGGCGCATGCGGCCTGCGCGCACCTGTTCGGCGAGGTCTACCTTGGTGGTGGCGAGCAGGCGGATGTCGACGTTCCGGGGCTCGTCTTTCCCCAGCGGCTGGACTAGCCCGTCTTCAAGCACGCGGAGCAACTGCACTTGCGCCCGCTCGCTGATGCTCTCGACCTCGTCAAGCAGCAGGGTGCCGCCCGATGCCGTGACGAGTTTGCCGTCCCGGGCGGTTTCCGCGCCGGTAAACGCGCCGCGGGCGTGGCCGAACAGTTCGCTCTCGAGCATGGTTTCGGGCAGCCCGCCGGCGTTGACAGGCACATAGGGGTTGTGCGCGCGGCTGCTGTTGGCATGTATGGCGCGGGCAACAAGCTCTTTGCCGGAACCGGTCTCGCCGCAGATGAGGGCCGACGCATCGGACCGTGCGGCAAGCTCGATTTGCTGGTACATGTCCTGCATGAGGGGGGAGCGGCCGATCATCCCGAACCGGCTGTCTTCGTCGGGCGCCATCATGTCCAGCCGGCGGCGAAGCTCGTCGGTTTCGCGTTTCAGCGTGCGTTTCTCGACGGCCCGCTTGACCGAAGCCAGCAGGACGTCGTCTTCGAACGGTTTTTCGACGAAATCGTAGGCGCCTTCTTTGAGGCACCTGACGGCCATGGACACGTCGCCGTGGCCGGTGACCATCACAACCGGGAATGCGTAATCCCGCCGCAGCACTTCCGCCAGAAAGGCTTCCCCGTCCATTCCGGGCATCTTTACGTCGGAGATGACGCAGTCCATATCGGGCAGGAGGGGATGGGCAAGCGCGGCCTCGGCGGAAGGAAACAGTTCAACGGCGTAGTTGCGCAGCCGCAGCATCTGGCCTATCGACATCCGGGCCACGTCGTCGTCGTCAATAACAGCCACGATGCCGCGATTTTTTCCGCCCGGTTTAGTCATTTTTGCAGCCGGTCCTCCTTGTTCTGTTCCTGGCCCGCCGGCAGTTTTATCGTGAATGTAGCGCCCTTGCCTTCAGTCCCGGCGGCCTCGATCGAACCGTTGTGGTCCTTGATTATACCCAACGAAATGGAGAGGCCAAGCCCCGTGCCCCGGCCGGCCTTCTTAGTGCTGAAGAACGGCGTGAACAGCTTCTCGGCGATGTCCTGGCTGAACCCGACGCCCGTGTCGGCGATTTCGACTACGAGCGGCAGCGGTTGGGCAGGTTTGTGGCGCGTGCGCACCGATAAAACGCGCCGCTGGCTCTGTTCCATGGCGTGACGGGCGTTGGTCAGCAGGTTGAGAAACACCTGTTCGAGCCGGATCCGGTCGGCCATGACGCGCGGCAGGTCCGGCGCAAGGTCAAAAACTACTTCGACGCCCGACAGGCGCAACTGCGGCAACACAAACTCCACGCTCTCGCGCAGTGTGGTGTTCACGTCAACCAGGGAGACGTGGCGCTCGGTCCGCCGGGCGAGTTCGCGCATCTGATGGATGATGCGCGAGGCGCGATCCACCTGCCCGGCGATCATGCGGAGGTTTTCGGCCAGCTCTTCCTGGCCGCCGATTCCCGCTTCGAGCATGTACGAGGCGTTCCGGGCAAAGTTGCGGATGCCGGTGAGGGGCTGGTTGAGTTCATGGGCGATGCCGGCGGCCATTTCGCCCATTTCGGCCAGCCGCGTCGAATGCACGAGCTGTTCTTCCTGCCTCTCGGCCAGCGATGTCAGCTCGCGCCGTTTTTCTTCGGTTTCTTTTCTTTCGGTGATGTCGTAAACGCACACGAGCACCGCGGGCCGCCCTTCGTAATCGACTTGCGAACTGATGATATCGGCCCACCGCACCTTACCTTCGCGCGTGACGAGCCGGCACTCGTAACGGAGGTCGGCCACTTCGCCCTCGTTTCGCCGGGCCGCCAGTTCCTGCACGCGCGGCCGGTCTTCGGGCGCCACAAAATCCCAGTACGATTTTTCCGCTGCGTCGTCCGACGTGTAACCGAGCATTTCCTGCAGGCGCTTGTTGAAGTAAAGAATAGCGTCGCCGCGGTATACGAACACGCCCGCGAGCGTCTTTTCGGCGAGTTGGCGGTACTTCGCTTCCGCGGTCCGCACGGCTAAACGGGCCGAGCGCAGCATCTCTCCGGCCAGCCCCGCTACAAGCGCTACCGCCAGAAACGCCGCAAGCCGGACTATGTTGCCCGCCACGGCGGGTTCTGCGAAGCCAAGCAGTTGCGGAGCCGTCGAGACCGCGCCGAACAGCGCGGCAACCCCGAGGGCCGGGCGGCCCCACCACAAGGCCGCCAGCAAGAGGGGCGGGTAAGCAAGGTGCGTGTAGTACGGGTTGCCGGGCGAGCCGACAGCGAGCAGGCCGTAAAGCGCCAGCAACAGTCCGATCACCACCGTCTGCACCAGCCGTCTCTTAACCACTGGGTTCATTCTTCATCCTTATCGCGTTCGTCAAGTTGTTCGAGCCGTTTTTTGAACTCGCCTTCCCTGCCCCGTTCGGAGGGATGATAATACGTTCCCCGCGGCACGCCATAATCCTGCGGCGTCCAGGCGCCTTCGAAATCATGCGCGTACTTGTAGCCCTGGCCGCGGCCGAGCCGGGCCGAACCGGGATAGTGGGTGTCCTGCAAATGCCTGGGTACGGGCACGGTCTTCTTTTCGCGCACGTCTTTCACGGCTTCGGCGATGCCCATGTAGGCGGCGTTGCTTTTCGGAGCGCAGGCGACGTAAGTGGCCGCATGGGCCAGGATGATCTGCGCCTCGGGCAGGCCAATCAGCTCGCAAGCCTGAAACGCCGCCGTCGCCACCACCAGCGCCATTGGATCGGCGTTGCCCACGTCTTCGGAGGCGCAAATGCAGATTCGGCGGGCAATGAAGCGCGGCTCCTCGCCGGCCTCGAGCATGCGGGCCATCCAGTAGAGGGCGGAATCGGGGTCGGTTCCGCGCATGCTCTTGATAAAGGCCGACGCAGCGTCGTAGTGCTCGTCGCCGGTTCCGTCGTAGTGGAGCATCTTCTTCTGAATGCACTCCTGGGCGACCTTCGCGGTTATGTGCACCACGTTGTTTTCGGGCGGGGTGGTGAGCATGCCGATTTCGAGGGCGTTGATGGCCCGCCGCGCGTCGCCTTCAGAGTAAGCGGCAATGTGCCGGAGCGCGTCCTCGTCAATCTGAAACTCCAGCTCCTCCAGCCCCCGCTCGGGATGTTCGAGCGCGCGCCGAAGCAGGATGATGATATGCTCGTTGGTAAGCCGTTTAAATTCAAAGATTTGCGAACGGCTTAACAGCGGCGCTACGACTGAAAAAAACGGGTTTTCCGTCGTCGCCCCGATCAGCGTGATCAGGCCGTTCTCCACCGCCGGCAGCAGCGCGTCCTGCTGGGCCCTGTTAAACCGGTGGATCTCGTCGATGAATACGATGGTCCTTCGGGCATCGTGCACCTGCCGTTCCCTGGCGGCATCCAGCAGTTTTCGCAGTTCCTTTACGCCCGAAGCCACCGCGTTCAGCGGCTCGAACGCCGCCTTCGTCCGCATTGCAATAAGGCGGGCCAACGCCGTTTTGCCGCTGCCCGGCGGACCGTACAGGATCAGGGAAGTCACCCGGTCGGCCTCGATCGCCCGCCGCAAGATCTTGCCCGGAGCCAGGATATGTTCCTGCCCCACGAGTTCGTCGAGCGTGCGCGGGGCAACCCGGCGCGCCAGCGGCGCCTCTTTTTTCAGCCGTTCGGCGGCGGCTTGTTCAAACAGGTCTTTTCCCATGGTCCTATAGTACACGTGCAAGGAGATGCCTGGCAACGCCTTCAGGCACCAGCGCTTTTATTCCCAACCCCGCTAACCCCATACTCTGAGAAAAAGCAGAATTTTCTTGATTTTCAGTTTTAATTGTGCTATTTTGTCTTTTGGGCTTGGGAATTATGCATTTTTAATACCTTGTTTTGTGTGGTGGGCACACGTACGTTCATTCCGCTTTATATGCTCTTTTGACAGACAGGTAACATTGCGCACGCACGTACAGAGGAGGGTACATTGTGCCACTGTACAAATACTTAGCCATGGCAAGTTCCGGAGAAGAGCATACGGAAAGCGGGACTATCGTAGCTGACTCTGAAGAAGAAGCGACGAAGAAACTGCAGGAACTGAAGTTCGATCGAGTGCAACTTAAGAAAGTCGCGGGCCTTAAGGGGCTGGTCGGCCAGTTTACGGCCAACATAAGGTAAGCGCCTCAGCCAATCCGCGGCCTTGCATCTCTGCCCTTGTCGACCAGGCGCACCACATACTTCAGGTGGTCGGCAAACGTTTCAAACAGGCACATGCCGTACAGGCGGCAACCTGTGCATTCTTTCATCTTCTCCGGATCGGACACGACATAGTGTTCCTTTACCTGGTCGCGGTATTTAATTGTCAACCCACCGCAACGGCCAAAGCATTCTTTTGTTTCCGCCATGAATCTACCTCCAAATCGTCTGGCGCGCGCCACTCATGTCGCGGCGGCCGTCCCTACAAGGGCGGCGGTAAAAACATCGACCGCGCCGGCGCCCGCCCGTGCAAGCGCGCGGGCGCATTCGCCGGTTGTGACGCCCGTCGTTACCACATCGTCAATTAATAATACCGTTTTTCCGGCCAGTTCGTCGCCCTCGACGGCAAAAGCCCCCACGACGTTGGCCCTGCGTTCGGCCTGGCTTGTTGTCAGGCTCTGGACGCGCGTGGGCCGGACGCGATAGAGCGACCGGTCGAGGCGGGCGTTGGGGAACGCCGGGAGCAACTGGTTTGCCAGCAGCTCGGACTGGTTAAACCCCCGCTCGCGCCGCCGAACCCGGTGCAAGGGTACGGGGACGACGGCATCGTATTCTTCCACGGGCATTTCATTTTGGGCGAACTCGGCCATCATCAGGCCGAGCGGTTTGGCCAAGTTTCTGCGGTCACTGAACTTAAGCAGCTTAATTGCCTCCTGCACGGCATCCTCGTACAAGGCCGCCCCGTAGGCGCGCCGGAATGGCCGATTCTTCAATTCGCGGCACTGGGCACATGGAAAATTGGATGCTGAGCCAAAACCGGTTGTCCCCGTATGGGGCCGGCCGCAGATCGTGCAGAACGGCCGGGTGACACGCGGGCTTTGTTCCCAACACGTCGGGCAGAAGAAACAGTTCTCTTCGGTGAGTATGCGTTCGCCGCACTGCCTGCAGAACATCGGCAGCAGGACGTTTTTAACTGCAAGCGCCCACGATGAGAGCATCGGCTTCTTCCCCTGTGTTTGCCTGAATTCTATAGTAAGCGGGGGCGCAGCGCCAATGCTGGAAAAAACTCTTGCGGGCACACTGTGGAATTTGCCATTGTGAGGCAGGCAACTTGAGGAGAATCGCCATGAAAAGATACTGTTTTTTGACAATAATTGCCGTTTTTGCGGCTGGTTTTGCCCAGGGCGACCCGCTTTCGGAACTCCCTTTGCTGAAAGAGGGCACCTCCCAGCGGGCGTCATCGTGCGACCCGAACTGGCAAAACGGCAACGCCGACGCGCGGCCCATTCAGCCCGGAAAAACGCTTACGGTAGCCGAGCTGGAGGGACCCGGCGTGATCACGCACTTCTGGAACACGATCAGCGCCGAGGACCGGGGATATCCTCGGCTGCTGGTGTTGCGGATGTATTGGGACGGGGAGCCGAACCCGAGCGTGGAATGCCCGATAGGCGATTTTTTTGGAATCGGCCACGGTCTGGACGTGCCGTACACGTCGCTGCCGGTTTCGGTTACGTCCAACGGGCGCGCCCGGAACTGTTACTGGCCGATGCCTTTTCGGAAATCGGCCCGGATTACGGTGACAAACGAAGGCCGTAAGCCGGTTCGCGCTTTTTACTATTATGTCGACTGGCGGAAACTGCCGGAAGTGGATGAAGCCGCGGGTTATTTTCATGCGGTGTACCGCCAGGAATTCCCGGCCGCGATGGGCCGGAACTACCTGCTGGCCGACATCGAGGGGCGGGGGCATTACGTGGGGACCGTGTTGAGCGTGCGCCAACATACGCCGAGTTGGTGGGGAGAAGGCGACGATTTTTTCTTTATCGATGGCGAAACCGAACCGTCGTTGCGCGGCACGGGCAGCGAGGACTATTTCTGCGACGCCTGGGGCCTGCGTCAGATGGCCACGCCCTACTACGGCTGCCCGGTGATGCAGGGTTACGACGCGTACGACCTGACCACGGTGTACCGCTGGCACATCACCGACCCGGTGATCTTCCAGAAGTCGTTGCGGGCCGAGATCGAGCATAAAGGCGTAGCGTTTGACGAAGAAGGCAAGGTGCGCACGGGGTTCGAGGAACGCGCCGACGACTTTTCCAGCGTAGCGTTCTGGTATCAGACGGAACCGCATAAGCCTTATGCGCCCATGCCGGCGGGCTACGACCGGCTATATATCGATTACTCGAAACTTGTCGAGTTGGAGTCATTTAAGGACCAAGCGACGGCCACGGCCGGCACGTTGCAGGAGCAGGCCGGCGGGTACAGCAGCGGCAACCAACTTTTCTGGACGCCGCAGGAACAGGGGCAGACGCTGGAGATTCCGGTCAAGGTGGAGGAAGCCGGCCGGTACCGCGTGCTGCTGGTACTGACCAAGTCCTGGGATTACGGGCGGTTTGACGTTGCGCTTTCGCCCGCGGATAAGTCGGAAGGCAAGGCAATTGCGTCCAACCTTGATCAGTTCAGCCCGTCCATCGTTACGGAAGAGCAGTGGTACGGGCCGGTGGAGCTTTCCGCGGGACCGCACACGCTGACCGTGACAAACGTGGGGAAAAACCGCCAATCGAAAGGTTACTACCTCGGCCTCGACGCCATTATGCTTGAGCGTGTAGAGAAATGAGGTTGGCACGGCGGGAGCCGTGCCCCACCGGTTTGCTCTACAAGCTTCCGCTGTTGCTGGCCCTTACCCAAATTGCCGAGCCCAGCGATTCGAGGTTGCCCCCGGAGTTGAGGTTTTCGTAGACGCCGAACATGTAGTCGCCGGCATGGCGGAGGCGCCAGTTGGTGTCGCCGAATAAGTCCGTGCCTCGCCACACCCACGCGATATCGTTGGTTTGCACGGATGACGAGACCAGGTTGAACAGGCGGCGCCGGTTTTCGCCGTTCATGTAACGCAACGAGCCGTTGCCGCTGAGGGTGCCGTCCTGGGCCTGGCTGGTGACGTTAACGAGGACAAGCTGGGTGAGCGGGTCGTTGTCCGAGCTGACCGCGTCGCAGTACGAAGTTACCCAGGCGCCGACCGGGCTTGGGACGGTGCGCTGTTTGCGCCACTCGGCGGCGCCGGAGCTGATGTAGGTTCCGGAGACAGTCCGCCGCTGGTACGAGCCGACCATGAGGCTGCCGGCAACCCGCAACTCCCAGGACCAAACCTCGCCCGTGACGGGTACGCGCGTTTCGAGCGTCACGCGGGAGCCCACGATTGTGCCGTTCTCAACCTGAAAAGACTGCGCTGTTGTGATATCCAGTCCGGCATCGATAAGCTCGCCCGAACCGGTCACGACATTGCCTTCCTCGGGTTCGAGGTTCATGCTGAACAAGTAGCAGGAAGGGTCAAGGCCGGCCGCAAACCCGGCGTCGCAGAAGGCGGTCGTCCAAGTGGCGTTAACCGCATTGGGCGTGGCGTCGGGGGCCAGGTACCACCGTCCGTGGCCTGCGCGGATCAGCCTGTCGGCCAAATCGTACTGGGCGTAGGCGTTAACAATGATACCGCTGGTTGTCAGGCCGAACGAGTCGATTTCGTTGCCGGCCATGTCCAAATCGCCGAAAGTAAAACCCACCTCGGACGAATGCACCGTGGAACGGACGACATTGAAGTCGAGTTCCGCGCAGTCCGTTCCCGGGATTTGTTCGACCATTGCGCCGGCGCCGGTGAAGCTGCTGTCGCCGGAATCGTGGGTGAGCACCATGGCGGCCGTCCGGTCGCGGGCAGGCATGGCGGTTGTGCCGCGCGCATCGCTGTACGCGCTGACCCAGGCCCCGTTCAGGTTGCACGAACTGACCTTGTGCCAGCGGGCGTGGCCGCACCGGACCTGCAGGTTGCTCGAATTGACCGATCGGTACGCGCCGACCATGTGCCGGCCGGCGAACCGCAGCCGCCAACTGGGCATGTCGGACACGACGCCGCCCGTCGCCGAGGTAACCGAGACGTTCGCGTTGTCGCCCGACATCGAGCCGCTGAGCTTGATGGCCAGTTTGTCCGCGGCAAGCGAGCCGTATTCGAAAATGCGGTAAACGGTTCCCGTGCCCGAAAGCGTCGAGTCGGTTCGTGTCAGCTTTACGATAGCGGCATGTTGCTGGGCGCCGTTTGGCGCGGTGGCATCGACCTTGTCGTCGCCGTAGGCGGTGATCCACGTACCGAGGTCGGTCACGTCAGGCGGAACGGGGTCGGGGCCGTCGTTGTCGTTATCGTCATCATTGTTGTCGGGGACGTCGCCGCCGTCGACGCCCTTGCCGGTTTTGATGAAAACGCCGTCCCCGTCGCAACCCGCCGCCACCACCAGCAACGTGCAAAGTAACATCAGGACAACCGGTTTCGTAAGCATGGGCGCCTCCCTGTAGTTTCTGCCTGTACCGCGCTGGCGGACAGTATACACCTTTTGCCGCGGCAAATTCTTCTTCTTGACTTACATAAGATTATGTGACTGATAGGAGACCCTGTTTTTGTCCGGGCCGCGGGGAATTTGCTACTCTGTGAAAAAAGCGGGAGACGCCTTGTGAGTAAGATATTCGTTGTGACGGCTGTGGTTTTGGCGGCCGTCCTGGCGGGTTGCGCCACGGCCAAAAGCCGCCGTTTAACGGGGCCGAATTCCGCCCCCGCCAAGGTGTCGGTTGGCGGGGAAAGCCGCGTCCGCACCAACTTCTGGAACCGATAGGAAATGCCGCAGCAATGTCCAATCCTCTGGTGCTTCGTGCAATAAGCGTTTTAGGCCTGCTGACGATGGTCCTGATTGCCTGGGCGATGTCCGAGGACCGCCGCCGGGTGAGCTGGCGAATCGTGGGCTGGGGGCTTGGTCTTCAATTCGGGTTCGGCCTGTTGGTGTTGCGCACGCGGTTCGGGCTTGTCTTTTTCAAGTGGGTGAGTTCGGCATTCCTGCTCCTCACGTCCGCGACGAAAGAAGGGGCCGGCTTCCTGTTCGGCACGCTCACCGAAAACACCGAAATTGGGGCCGTAATGGCGTTCCAGGTGTTGCCGGTGATTGTTTTTGTGTCGGCGCTTGCGGGCGTTTTGCAGCACTTGCACGTCATCCAGGCCGCGGTGAGGGCGATTGCCTGGTGCATGCGGCGGACGATGAAAACGTCCGGCGCCGAGACGTTTGCATCGGCGCTTCTTGTCTTCCTGGGGATCGAGGCGATTACGGGGATCCGCGGCTACGTCCAGCGTATGACGCGCTCGGAGCTTTGCACGGTGCTGACCACCTTCATGGCCACCATTGCGGCAAGCGTGATGGTGGTTTACGCGTCTTTCGGGGCAAAACCGGGCAACCTGCTCGCGGCTTCCCTGATGAGCGCGCCGGCGGCCATCCTGATTTCCAAGCTGATGGTGCCCGAGACCGGGAAACCCGAAACCAACGGCAACACGCCCATTACGATACCGGTTCAGAGCCGAAATTTGGTTGATGCCGCGGGGCGGGGCGCGGCGGACGGCTTGCAGATGGCGCTGAACGTGGCGGCGATGCTGATCGCCTTCATCGGGCTGGTGTACCTGGCCGACAGGGGGCTGGACGCGGTGACGGGCATAACGCTGTCGACCATCATGGGCTGGGTTTTTTACCCGTTCGCGTGGTTGATGGGCGTGCCGCCGCAAGACATCCCGGCCGTGGCCGGCCTGCTGGGCAAGAAGACGATTCTTAACGAGTTTCTGGCATACGCCGATTTGAAAACGCTGATTGGGCAGGATGCGCTCACGCCGAGGTCCATCACGATCGCGACGTACGCCCTGTGCGGGTTTGCCAATCCCGGCAGCCTGGGCATCATGATGGGCGCCGCCACGGCGCTGGTTCCCGAAAGGCGGGGTGAAGTGGCCGCGCTCGGATTGAGGGCTTTCATCGGCGGCACGCTGGCGGCGTTTATGACGGCGTGCGTGGCGGGGATTCTTGTCAATGCGTGATCAGCCCCTACCGCGCGTATTGACCGTCGCCGGCAGCGATTCGGGGGGCGGCGCCGGCATCGAAGCCGACCTGAAAACGTTCGCCGCGCTGGACGTGTACGGGATGGTGGCTGTAACGGCGGTGACCGCGCAAAACACCGTCGCCGTAACCGGCATTCACGAGATCCCGGCGGAGTTTGTCGCCGAACAAATTGCGGACGTCGCCTCGGATATCGGCGTAGACGCCGCGAAAACCGGAATGCTTTCTTCTTCGGCCATCGTCGAGGCGGTGGCGGCGGAAATGGATCGGTTCAAGATTGAGAAGCTGGTGGTCGACCCGGTGATGGTGGCCAAAAGCGGCGACGCGTTGCTGCGCGCGTCAGCGCGCGACGTGCTGGCGGCCCGCCTGCTCCCGCTGGCCTGGATTGTCACGCCGAACGTGCCGGAAGCCGAACTTCTCGCGGGGATTGAAATCAAAGGCGCCGGACAGGTTAAAGATGCCGCGCGCAGGATACACGCGCTCGGATGCAGATACGTTCTGGTCAAAGGCGGCCATTTGGAAACGGCCGACGCGGTGGATTACCTGTACGACGGGCGCGAAATCACCGAGTTCAGGGCGCCCCGCGTCGAAACGAAAAACACCCACGGCACGGGCTGCACGTATTCGGCCGCGATTGCGGCATTTCTTGCCAAGGGCTGTGATACGCCGGCTGCCGTGCAACAAGCCAAAGATTATCTCACCGGCGCCATCCGCAACAGTCTCCGCCTGGGAAAAGGCCACGGGCCGCTCCACCACGGGTGGCGACGGCGCTAAAGCTGCCGGAACCGTCACGCTATAATGGTTTTTCAAAAGGAGGTTGGTCTTGTTAAATAAGCGATTTCCGCTTCTGATTCTGGCGGTATTGTTTCCGATAGCGGCGGCTGTTGCCGGGCAGCCCGAATTCAGCGCCGAGCGTGTGCCGCTGGCCGGCGGGCCGATGCACGATGACTCCGGCTCGTTCAGTTTCGCCATCCTGGGCGACAAAACCAGCGGCGGCGAGGGCAAATGGCCCATCTACGACCGGGCCGTGGACAGCATCAACCTGCTTTCGCCGGATTTCACGATCACGACCGGCGACCAGATCCCCGGCCACATGGAAGACCGCGCGACATGGGACGCCGAATGGGCCGAGTACTTCGATCACGCGCGCCGGCTCGACCCGCCGCTGATCATGATTCCCGGAAACCACGATATCGCCAACACCAACTGTTACGGGTTCTGGAAAGAAGATTTCGGCGAGACGTACTTCTCGTTCACCTATGGCGGCTGCCTGTTTCTCGTGCTGAACACCGAGGAGGAGCGGTTTGACGGGCGCGGGCCGGTGTGGGAAAAGATGATGCAGTTTGCCGAACAGCAGTTGGACCGCCGCAAGGATGCCCGCCACACGTTCCTGTTTTTTCACAAGCCGATGTGGGCCGATCCCCGTTTTCTGGGCGACTGGGCGCGCCTCGAACAGATGCTCGGCGGCCGCCCGTACACGGCGGTTGCCGGCCACGAGCATTACCTCAGCACGGAACGGCGCAACGGCAATCTGCTTGTGGTCCAGAACGCCACCGGCGGCGGTATCGGGCTGAGCGAGGAGAAGAAAATCGGCTGCTTCCACGGCTTTGCGCACGTCAAGGTAACGGGCGACGATGTGACGTACACGATCGTCGAGCCGGATGGCAGGCTTTGGCCGGCGGATGTCGCGCCGGCAAGTTTTCGGCGCGCGCTCAACAACGAGGTCCTTACGCTCGACGCCGACATGCCGGAGAAGGACCCGATCCACCCGCAACTTTACATGGAGGTAAAAGCCAGGCTGGTCATGAAAAACCCGTTTGACACCGACATCACGGTGCGGACGGAGCCGGCGGGCCTCAAGGAGAGCGGGTGGCTGTGCGATTTTCCTTATCCGGGCGATCAGCCGCTGAAGCCGGGCGAGTCGCAGGTTATCCCGCTACGGTTCCGCGTGCCGGTTGATGCGGTGCCGACGCCTCCGGCCATCCGCCATTCGGTGCTTTACAACGGGCGCTGGCTCGAACCGGAATCGATGCGGATGGAGCGGGTGGACGCTGCCCCGCTGTACCCGGCGAAATGCTGGAAAGACGTGCCCCGCTGGCAGGTGGCCGGGCCTTTCCAGCTCGGCCCGATAGACACTTCGAAGCTGCCCGGCGATCCCCGCGCCGCCAACGAGAACTTTTTCAAGCGGTTTGGTCCGGAAGAGGGGTTCGTAGCGGGGCGCGCCTATGAAGGCGGTGTGGAATGGCGGCCGGCGGAGTCATGCGGAAACGGCCTGCTCAACCATAACGCCATCCTTGGCACCACCGACCTTGCCGCGGCCTACAATGCCTTTGCGGCATTCAGCCCCTCGGAAAGACTGACGCACGCGGTCGTCTATGCCGACAATTTTGCGCAGGTGTACGTTAATGGCGAGCTGGTAAAAGAGGCGCAGGCGTTCGGCGCCCCCGGCGGCTTTGTATACGTGCCCGTGAGCCTGGAGAAAGGCTGGAACAGAGTCGTCGTGAAAGTCATCAACAACCGCGGGGACTGGTTCCTCCGTTTTCTCCTGGCCGACCCGCACGGGGATTTGCAACTCAGCGACCGTTCGGGATAATACCGACGGGATTGCCACGTCGGCGTTCCGCTACGCTCCACCGCCTCCTCGCAATGACAGGTGGAGGATCGGGATTGCTGTTGCATGCTTTTCCGGGGAATCGCTGGATCCCCCGCCGTCATTGCAAGATACTGTGTTTAAAAATCAAGTGATCGCCGAAAGGGCCGCCTCCGACGAGCTACACCTATCGGGCCCATTCTCGGCGGCCCTTTCGGCTTGGCTGGCTGCACGGGCGCCGGGCGTCTGGTAGTTGGGATCAAAGTTCGTATTGGTTATAACCAGGGTTCGCGCTAGAGCATTTTAAGGTTGAAATGCGGTAAGCTTTGCCGTATGATGCGGCCATGGGGATCGCGACTGCGGAAGTTAGAGAGCGCGCCATCAAGGCGTACGAAGCGGGGAACGGCACTCAGGCCGACAT
>Ga0272441_10000847_pt1 | contig 67249 bp, 52 predicted proteins | sample SSMProp6N_FD_193582 | JGI IMG/M metagenome (GOLD analysis project Ga0272441, IMG submission 193582) | Marine sediment archaeal communities from Little Sippewissett salt marsh, Falmouth, MA, United States - SSM-Prop-6N | ecosystem: Environmental > Aquatic > Marine > Wetlands > Sediment ... | reverse complement strand
TGACTGAATAAGCTCTAAGAAAGATATTTCCCCTTTGAAATATGAACTGATTAGATCAGATATTGATTGTGTAATTCCTCCATCATCCGGATGATCATCGGGGTCTAGTGGATCTGTTCCAGCAGATATTTCTTCTTCATCTGTATATCCATCGTTATCGTCGTCAGGATCTTCAGAATCGGGTATTCCATCTTCATCTGTGTCAACTGGTGAATCCGGGTCCTCTGGATAATCTTCTGGGTCTTTTGGGTTTGTTCCAGCGGCGATTTCATCAATATCGCTGTATCCATCGTTATCATCATCAGGATCATCTGAGTCGGGTATTCCATCTTCATCAGTATCAATTTCTGGAGCTCCAGGATAATCATCGGGGTCTAGTGGATCTGTTCCAGCAGATATTTCTTCTTCATCTGTATATCCATCGTTATCGTCGTCAGGATCTTCAATATCTGGTATTCCATCATTATCAGTATCCTTTGGTGGTTCTGGATCTTCTGGATCTGTTACAACTTCAACAGTTGCATAATCATGATATTCATTATCTTTTGGAGGAAGTGGTTCGCCACCAAGTGGTACTACTTGTTCACCTGAGACAAATAGATTAGCCCAGTTGGTATATTTTCCAAGAATAGATGTCTGAGCATCAAAAGTTATCTCAATTATATCATTAGGGCCTATTTCATCAAGATCCCATGTGATATTATTATCATCTATTAAATCCGGCTCAATATTTGCACTATCAATAACATATTCAAGACCCAAAGGTAGTTCATCAACTAGTATTAAACCAGCTGATTCAACACCAGAATTCATTACAGTTATTTTAAATGAAACTAGCTCATCTACACCGACTTCAACTGATTTATACCAGTTTGTATGACAATAACCTTTCACAAGTTTATTGATTTTAATATGTTCTTGTGGGGGTTGATTATCAACTGCAAAACTTGCAACATCTGTATCATTATGCCCTTCAGGATCCTCTGCTTTAAATTCAATGTATACTTCACCCTGCCAACCTGGTTCATAAGTTACATTTGCAATTCTATTTTCATCAATTGTAACATCAACAACGTTTGGATCTACAGCTTTTGTAACTTCCCATGTCCAGGTTATATATTCATCGGATGTATCTGCATCCCAGACAAAATCATCAAGTTTAATTAATTCAAAGTTTTCACCTTGAGCAATTTTTTGATCAGGAATATCTTCTACGTGAGGTGCTTCACCAGTATAGGGTGTTGTATAAAATTTAAATAAACTCATAGCATAATCAGAGCTAGGGGAGTCATCATTACAACCTAAAGCGATATTTGTTCTTTGCATACCCCAGTCTTTTACTACAACAGTCCATTTATATGCAATATCCCCACTATTTTCAATTAGATCTGGCCAAAACTTTCTAACAGTTGTTGGATTTGGACGATTTGATTTTCTAACAAAGTTACTAACAATTGATTTTCCAATGAAAAATTCTTCTTTAATTATATCATTTGGATGGTTATAGATATTGTTCGGATCAATTGTTCCATAAAATGATACTTCTAAATATCTATCTTCTAAATCAGGATCATCTATATCAGCTTTCAACCAAACGCCAAGTTTACCATTCAATGGGCTCATTGAGGAGAAAGGTGAATCTGGATCAACATCAGCACCATATTTATCAAGTTCAACTGTCTGCCCACATGTTGGTACATGATTCTCTGGTTTATCAGGTGCATCATCCCAACCCCAAACATAAAAACAAAGATCTTTACCGTTTTTTTCATCATATCGAACGGGGTTGTAATATTGGTTCTTTCCTTGTTCTCCCCATTTAAAGAGATCCATCTCACCCATATTTCCTTTTGAATATTGATCTTCTTTGTAATTTGCCCCATTTCCATATATTAGTATGCCATGGTTACAATCCCTATCAGGGATTTTATCAAGTATTATTCCAATATAATATGTTTCACCAGGTATTACGTCTATGGTTTCGGGTGATAGTCCATTCTCTGTAAAATAAGTAAATCCATCAGGGTTTCTTAAAAGTGCATAATGATAAAAAGGCCCGGAATTTCCAGGTATATCAATATCATCTGTATATTCTGGAACAGGGTAAGTTAAACCAAGGAATGATTTTCCCTCCCAAGTGGTGATATCCTCACCCCATTGCTGAGGGTATCCTTCAATATCATCTGGAGTAAAATGTTTTGTATATAATGGTTTTTCCATATCTGGTCTTTTCTCCCATACTCTATGACCATCTTGAATTTCATTTGTTTCAGACCATGTTTCAGGGTAAAGACCTATAGTAAATCCGGTATCTGAACTTCCAGCTCTACCAACTAGTAATCCAAATCCTCCGATTTTATTACAATCAGGTATAAAACTTTGACATTGCATATTTGATGTACCAAAATTTAATGGGTTATATCCTTGTTCAAATGTATAACCTGGTTCAAGATCATATACTGGATACCATTTCTTAACAAAATTACCAGTATCTTCCCAGTTATCCATATCAAGATAATTGTATTCATCTCCAACCAAATATTTATCATACATATCTCTTTTGTATCTAATTCCATGATTCCAGAAAAGATCATTGTTCCATGCGCCACCGCCTACAAAGTTTGGAAAAGTTGGTTTTTCAACAAATGCAGGTGGATATTCATAGTTATCAGAGGAACAAGGTTTTTGTTCTAGTTCTTCTTCTGTTGGTAGATATTTATGAGGATAGGTATAGTATGCATAATCGTCGTTGTTTAGAATATTTATACTACTTGATATTGGAGCTGCAATAGTTGTTAGTATAAAAATTAGTGATACTAGCGTAACTATAGTTGATTTTATCAACATATTATTTTTCATTATTTTATACCCCTTTCGAAATAATATAAATCTGCTGATTTTATTATAATGTATATTATATAATTCATAGTATATATATTTTGTTGAATATATATTATAACAATTATAGAATTAACATTATTTGATATTTTAAATATCCAAATATATCAAAGATTGATATAAATATAATACCAAAAATAAAATAAGAGGAATATTTATATATGTTTAGCAACAATATTATTAACTATAGGTTGTGATTGGGTGGTAAACTAATATGAACAATAACACTATCAAGATATCAATTTTCCTAATAATTGCGTTTTTAACATTCATATGCTTAACAGTTTCAGCTCTAGATGCAGATCTAAAAATAAAAAAACCTGGAGGAAGCTGGGAAGATGATACTATCACAGCTGATGTAGGAGAAATTCTTGATTTTAGAGTTGATCTGGATTCAAATAATTTCTATCTATTATTAAGCATAATAAATGCGATGCCAAAAATAAATGAGGATCCAATGTTTGATCTGATAGAAGGTAGTGTTTCACCAACACCTATACCACCAAACTCAGTATATGCTGATGATTTAGATGTTCAATGGTTATACTGGGCTCTTGCAACTAAAGGTGAAAAAACACTTGAATGGAGGGCTAGAATTGTAAAACCAGGTACTGGTGATGCAAGAATGGCTGCTGCAGGGGTATATGCCAATAATGATGTTGATTCAGTAGAAGATCAAGTAACAATAATTGCAGAAGGCACAGACCAACCATTTTTATCATTTAGACCAGATTATTATGATTTTGACAGAGTTGCAAAAGGAGAAACCGTATCAACTTTTCTTTATATAAAAAATGTTGGAAGTGGTACACTTACATATTCTCTTGATCCACAATGCAGCTGGTTAACATTATCTGAATATTCTGGTAGTTCAACAGGTGAAGAGGATACAATTCAGATCTATGTTGACACAACAAATCTTGATGATGGTGAACATAGCTGTAATGTAAATATTGATAGTAATGATATATCAGCTGTTTTCACAGTTGATATTGAAGTTTTTGATCCAAATAAACCAAAATTAACATTCAATCCCACTGGATATTACACTCGAATGTTAAAAAATCAACAATTATCAGTAACATTTGATATTGGAAATGAAGGAGTTGAAACATTAAACTATAACATTGATTGGGATTGTACATGGGTTGGGATAATACCAACAAGTGGTACTGTATTGGGTGGTGGAACCGAAAGAATCACTGTTACAGTGGATTCAACAGGTCTAGATTTTGGTAGCCATGAATGTATTGTTTCAATTAGTAGCAATGGGGGATCTGGAACTTTTGCGATAAATATTGATGTTATACCAGATCAACCAATATTAAAAATTTCAAAGAATAGGCATGATTTTGGTGATGTATTATCAGGTGAATCTGTTGAAACATCATTTTTTATTTGGAATTTTGGAACACAAATATTAGATTTTTCAATTGAAAATAATTATGATGAAATATCAATTAATCCAAATAGTGGTAGTTCATCAGATCCAGATGATAAAGTTAAGGTGACAGTATTAATTGATACAACAAATCTTCAAAGAGGTGCTAATAGTTTTGAATTGATAATTAATAGTAATGGTGGCCGGGAAACATTTAACATCACTATGAATATTTTAAAAGAATTACCACCAATTCTATTGTATTCTCCAGTATCCTTTGATTTTGGTGATCTACAGCAGGGTTTAAAGAGAAATAGATATCTTAGAATATGGAATGCAGGTGAGGATACTCTATATTATAATCTTTATGAGGATTGTAAATGGCTAACAATTTATCCTTCAAAGGGTCAATCAGATGGAGAAAGAGATAGTATCAAGGTTACTATTGATACAACAGATTTAGAATTAGGATTTTATAATTCCACAATATTTATAGAAAGTAATGGTGGAAACTATGAAATTCAGGTATCAGTAAATATCGTTATGCCACCAGGTCTACCTTATGAACCTAATCCTTCTGATCGGGAGAAAGATATATCTCTAAATGCTATCCTAAATTGGAAGACATATGAGAATGCGGAAACATCATATGATGTATATTTAGAAGCATGGGATCAAAATCCATCTAAACTAGTAAGCTATAATAAAAAAGTTAAAATTTATAACCATGAAGGCTTTGTTCCAAATACTCATTATTATTGGAGAGTTGTATCAGATTTTAATGGAAAAAAAGTTGAAGGGCCAGTTTGGGATTTTTGGACAACAGATCAAGAAATAACATATAATCTAGATTTTGTAAATCCTCAAAACGGTATAATAAATTTTAAAGGATCAATTTTTCAGTTAGGAATATTAAAAAATCTCAAAACATCAATTATAATAATGGATTCAATAAATGTTGAAGTTATTTCTAGTCCGGAGATAGAAAAGGTTGAATTCGTATTAAAAAACATGATAAGATATGAAAAAAATGTAGATGAAACACCAAATGATGGATTCAGCTGTAGTTTCTTAATTCCAAACGGAAAATATAATCTTGCTATTTACGGTTATATTAACGAAAAAATTGTATCTGAAAATGAGATATCAAATATTAGATTTATAAAAATATAAAAAATGAAAAATAAATAAATTATCTGTAAAGTAATATATAAATAAATTAAGTAAAAAACAAAAAATTCGTTAAAAAAAGAACGAAAATACCGTAAATCCTATATATAGGATGTAATAAATATATAATGATAGAGGTGATATTGTAATATGCGGGGGTATAATACTCATTTTGTAATAGGTGCAGTTCTTATAACAATATTAATGATATTTTCAAATGTAAGTATTATAATTGCAAATGAAAATGAGACTTTTGATAAAAACGAAAATATTAATCTTTTAACTGAAAAAACAGTTCAAAGTCTAATAAAAGAAGATTTAAATCAGATTTCTAATCCAACAATAGAATTTGAATACCCGCAAACAGGTTTTTTATATAATAGGAATACAGCTGGAAGATCCAGCCCTCTTCTTTCCCTAATTGGTTATGCGTTTTATATAGGCGGTAACCTAGAGGCAGGTGTCCAGACAAATGGTAATGTAGATGAAGTATTATTCACTCTTTCAGATAAAGAAGGAGAGGTAACAGACTGGGTTGATAACGAGGGTAATGCTGGTTTTTTTAATTGTAGGTTTTTTTCTGTATATGACCTTATTGGAGTTTATACAATAACTGCCGATGGTTACTATCAGGATGAAGTAGTTTGTTCCACAAGTATTTCAAATGTTATATTTCTAAAGATGGGATCAGGTAGTAATGAAGATCCTGTTGCAATAATTGATTTTGAAAAAGTAGTTTGGGAGGGACAAGAAGTACAATTTGATGGTTCAGAAAGTTATGATACAGATGGTATAATAGAAGAATACCTATGGGATTTTGGTGATGGAACATATTCAGATGAGATGAGTCCAACACATGCATATGATGAACCTGGTAAATATGATATATTTTTACATGTTGAAGATAATAATGGTGGAAAAGGTGTTGAACATGGGGAAATAACTGTTCTTGACTATGATTTTGGAACATGGATTGTTACAAACTATGAAGGTCAAACAGATGCAGTTAAACTTGGCCTTGGAATTGAAGAACTTAAATGGATGCTATATTATGGTGGCGGCTCAAAAACATATCATTTAAGCCTTGAAGATGAAGATGATACTGAAATTCATCTTCATTTTGGAAAGACAAAAATTGAGGGGATTAATTCAATTGTTACAAATTTTGATATAAAAGTCGATGGAAATACTGATCTATCAAATGAGTTTGAAATTGGCCTTGAATTCCGTTTTCCATATTCAATTCTTTTCACAGAAAACCCGCAGGGTGATGAATATTTTGCGGGTAGAGTGGCATATCATTATGAAGGTGATATCCCTGGGAAAAGCGGCCCGCATGATGTAAAATGCAATTTTTATTTTGGAAAAAACAGTCTGCAGGATCCAGGTATTCTAAGAATGAAAATTGATCCTTATCCATATGGAGTAGTAGATCTAATACCACTAACTTATGAAGCTAGTTATTTAACTGTTGATGAAAATGGTGTGGAAAAGTTCAACAAGCAACTAGCTGTTGAATTTGATCCAGCAGCTGAGCTGACAATTACAAGTATACCAAGTCAAGGTAAAATCAATTATTATTTTGGAGATGAAACAGCAGGGCAAAAAACAACAATTAGGTTTACATCAACTGGAACACTTTTTTCAGATATCGTTCAAGAGTTCATCCTAGATCCACTTCCAAGTTTCATGAAATTTGATCTAACAGTCTTTGGTGAGAGAAGTTTTCATTACGAGGCAGATAGATCTTATGATATAACATATTGTGTTTCATCAATTCAAAATGGTGAAATTGTAAAACTTGATCTTGATGATCTACCAAGGACAATTGATTTATCATGGGGTCTTAATGTAAACCTTATCGGTCTTTCTGCATCTGGTTTTATTGATCTTGATATGAGTAGTAACCTTGGTAATGCTAAATTATACCTACAAGGTAGCAGCGATCCATTTATCGACATGGATAACTTCCCACAAAACCTACGAGTAGAAGGATCAATTAATGTAAAATCACTTTCTGGATATATTCAAGCAGATAAATATTCAGGAGGACAAACTACGGTTACAGTTCCAATAAGTTTTGATAAATGGGATATTGATGCAACACTTATTGTTAATGATGGTCATGCAAAAGCAGAGTTCAACCTACCAGATTCAAATAGTAATCATGTAAAATTTGGTCTTGATACAGATGGTGATCCATTCCTTGGATGGCAGTTCAAACTAACAGATACAACAACAAGTCAAGAAGTAATTGAATTTAACGTAGATGGAATAGCTACAAAAGACCTGCTTATTCAGTGGAATAATAATGGTGGACAGATTGAAAACTTCGAAATAAGTGGCAAAGTAACAAAATTCATTAATCTAGAACTATCAGTTAATTATCAGACTGCAGCACTTGATGTTTCAGGTACATGGCAGCTTAGAGAAGGAGGAGAATTCTTACTTGAGCTGAATAAACCAGTGGAAGTTACATTTGTAGATATGGAATCTGAATCATTCAAACTATATGGATATATATCATTATATGGAAACCGTAAAATTAAAATTACTTGGGAGCTGACAGAAGGATATGGTAGTGATGGTTGGTTCCAAATCTATACATTTGGGCAGCCCATAGGTAATGAATTCCATCTTGACTTTGAGTACGCACCAAATGCGGATTCCAACTATCAATATGGATTTAAGATGGATGGATATGATTTCATTGAGATTACTAGAACCATTATGTGGCAGACAACTGATAGAATAATACCACGTATATGGATTCTTGGAGATAATCCACTACCGGGTGATTGGACAATTCAGGTCCTTTGGAAAGGTGAATGGTACCCTGTACCATTTGATGATTAAAGGGGGTATATGATAAAATATGAAAGAAAAAAATTGGAAGAAAAATAGTATAAAAATTGCTGCTGTAGCAATAATGATTTTTTTTATCAGCTCATCAGCAGTTCAAGCTGTTGTTAAAACAAACGCTCAATCAAGTTCAGGAACCATCTTTGAATGGGAAGATGATTTTGAAAGTTGGGGATATATTGACACTGGTCTTTCAAGTAATATTGAGATAAATGATGATGAAGTACAGATGGTTGATACATATAAAGCATGGCATAGAGAATGGCCATATATGAAGAAAATAAATATCCATAATTCTGGTAGCTACAAGCAATCTTATGTGATGAAACTAGAGATATATAAAGAATCAACAATGGAATCTGATTACAGTGACCTTCGTTTTGTAAACGTTGAAGATGGTGTTGTATATGATCTTGAATACTGGATTGGTGAGACAAATTCCATAAAGGCTATAGTATGGGTACGAATAGAACCTGGAGTTCCAGGAAACACGGATCACACTGTATTTATGTTTTGGGGGCTCCCTAGTGCACCTGATATGAGTAATTTTGGCATGATATTCAAGTGGGATGATCGTACAAGTCCGGATATTATGGCATCACATAAAAATGAATTGGAAGGTGCATGGGACTCTGATGTTGCATTTGGTGGTGGCAGGTTCCTAGTTGGATGGGAGGAACGAGTAGGGCCCGAAGATATTTATCCACCAAAAAATGCTGAAAGAGCAATTTATTGTGATATACATGGTAGGACATATAACCGTGATGGCGGAGATCCACAACCTGATCCAATGAGTGATACAGATATAAAAATTTCAACTGGTGATCAAAGTCTTCATTGTGAAAACCCATCAATTGCATATGGTACCAGTAAGTTTTTATGTGTATGGGAACAAAACCCTGCACAATTATTACATCGGTTTGAAATAGATGTTTATGGTTCATTTATCACAACAAGTGGAGGAGTCACACAGATAAGCCAGCCGATATGTGATGCAACTAATATACAGGCTGATCCATGTGTATGTTATGGAGCTGGTAAATATCTAGTAGTATGGGAAGATGCAAGACTTGGAACAAGCAATTATAATGTATGGGGGACTTTTGTTTCAACAAGTGGGAGTGTTAGCACTCCATTTCAGATAACATCTGGTGCAAACTACGAAGGTGAACCCTGGGTTTGTTCTGATGGTTCTAATTTTGTAGTTTTATATGAACAAGGTGATGACCCTGAAAATGGTCCATTTAATCTTTATGCAGTAAAACTTACGAGTAGCGGATCAAAAGTATGGGGCCCAAATCTGGTAGCATCTGGTACAAGTAGTGTTGATAATGTCTGGCCATGTGTCAGCTATAATGGTGAAACCCATCAGTATTTATTATGTTGGAATACTGCGAATTTCCCAAGTAATCCTCGTGGAAAAGTAATGGGTAACTTTATGGAGCAGGATGGAAGCTTAGTATTTCCATCAAATCAAGTTATTCAATCCGGTAGTAATTATATTAGAACTGATTGTTCACCATATCTTGATGATATGTTCTTTATAAGTTATGATAAAGGAGATGAAGTATGGGGCAAACTAGTATATAATAATGATGGAACACTTATCAAAACAAGTGAACAGGCACTAAGCGATGGATCATCACAAAACTTAGATTGGAATAATTTAGCTGTCTCTGATCAGGAAACAATATTTGCTGTATGGGAGGATGAGCGCGATCAAGTAAGTAACTATGCTGACGCCTTTGGAAGTGTATGGAATATTTATAAATCATCAGGTTCTCCTCTTATAACATATAGTTTCAGTCCAAAAGTAGATCTTGTAACAGAAGCAACTATTGTATCTAAAGTAATTGATCCTGATGATCTTGTTGTACAGGAATGGGTTGAATTTAAATCAGATTGTGAAAATAATGGTTGTTCCTTAATGTTTTATATAACAAGTAGTACTGGATCATCAGTTCTACATACAGGTCTTGGCGATATTTCCAATCTTCAGGTTAGGGATATTCGTTTAAAAGCAGTTCTTTCAAGAACCGAAGGTGAAAGATCACCAACAATTGATAAATGGGGTGTGAGCTATCAAGGACTTGATTATGACCCACCATGGACGGATATTGAAAAAAACCCGTCTAGCCCTAATGGAAATAATGGATGGTATGTATCATCAGTTGGTATTGAACTTCGTGGTCATGATGATGGAAGCGGAGTTAAAGAAATACATTATATAATCGATGATGGAGATGAAGTTACAAAAACAGAGAACCCAACAGATTTTACAATTAGTCAGACAGGGCATCATACCATTGAATACTGGTCTGTAGATTTTGCAGATAACGTTGAATCACATAATGAAGTTAGCATTGATATTGATAATATTAATCCTACAACAATTATAACCAAGCCAACAGATTCAGAGGTACCAGCAGAGGATATAGAAGTTGAGTTTACAGTCTCAGAAGAAGATAGTGGTTTTGACAAAGCAGAACTCTATGTGAATGATGCAAAGGTTAAAACATGGAATAGTGAGCAATCAACTTATAGTTATACAATTACAAATGTTGGCCCTGGGGAAATGTATTCAATTGAAGCAAAAGGATTTGATAATGCAGGTAACATGGGTAATGCATATACAACAATTAGAACAGAACCACAAGGTGGTACTTTTTCATATAGCCCAATGATAGGTTATATCTATACCGTGAATGGTGCAACAGGTGATCACATGTTATTATTGATGCTTAATCTAGCGGTTGTTGTAACAGATAAACTAGTATTAAAAATAAAACCAAAAGAAGACTTAGGTGTAACTAAAGTTGAGTTTGAGATAAATGGTAGAACCAACCAAGATGGTACAGATACCCAGGATTCAAGTGGATATTATGAATACCTATTTGATCCATTAACCGGCATATACTCAGCTGAAGCACGTATGTATAGCGGCGATTATCTAGTTGAAACGTTTAACTGGCAATCAGGTAAAATCCTATATATAAACGCATTTTCATAAAAACAATTTTTTTTCTTTTTTTCTATTTTTTTATAATATTTCATAAATTATTTTTTACGAAAGATTTAAATTAAAGAAAAATATTCAATTATTAACCATTGTTAATTAGTTTTTAACTCTGGTGGAGGTGTAGAAAACAATATGAAAAAAACTTTCGTCCTATTAATGATAGGTATATTTTTGGCAAGTACAGCTGTAGTTGCTAACACGCAGGTGATAAACCCGAAAAACATTGTTGAAATAAAAAATTTTGATTATAATGATAATTTTGAAGATGCATATGAATTTGATTTACAAAAATCAGGTAAATATATTTTAGAGCCCTTTCCACCAAAGACAGATGAACAAATTGAAAAAATGATTATAAACCCTCAGATGACATTTGATGGTGATGATCTACCATCACAGTTCAGTTGGCTAAATTTTAATGGTAACTGGATGACAACTGCAAAAGATCAAGGATCATGTGGTAGCTGCTGGGCTTTTGGAGCACTAGGTGCTCTTGAATCAGCAATAAATATTGCATCGGGTTATCATGACTTAGATATAGATCTATCAGAACAATATGTGCTCTCTTGTTTATCAGCTGCTGGTTCATGTAGTGGTGGTTGGATGAGTGAAGCAATTGAATATATTCAAAGTACTGATTCAGGATCCACTGGTAATGGCGTAAATGGTTGTACTATTGAATCATGTATGCCATATCAAGCAGTTGATTACATTCCATGCAGTGATAAATGTACTGACTGGGATTATCTAACTGATCCACCACAAGATGATAATAAACTATGGGAGGTACTTGACTATGGTATTACTTCTATAGATCCAACTGATGGAGATGACTGGGATCTACTTAAGAGCTGGATTTGGACATATGGTCCATTGTCTATTGATATTTATGCCTCCTCAGGTTGGAGAAATTTTGGATGGAGTTATCACAGTCCAAATGATGTCTATGAACCATCAGGATCTGATTCTGGAATAACAAATCATGCACAGGTTTTATGTGGTTGGGTAGACGATGCATCAGTAAAAAACGGCGGATATTGGATAATAAAAAATAGCTGGGGCCCTGATTTTGGATATAATGGTTATACAAATGTTGCATATGGTACAATAAGCCTTGGTGATCGTGATGTAACATGGGTAAAAGCACCTGAATGGCCACAACAAGAACAAGGACCTGGTCCCGGACCTATTGATATGCATGTTTTTGCAGATTATGAATGGGAGCCAAAATATCCTAAACTTGGTGAAGAAATTGAGTTTACAGACACTTCAGAAGGAAACGTAGTATTATGGGAATGGGATTTTGATGGCGATGGAATAATTGATTCAAATGATAAAAGACCAGATTGGACATATAATGCAGAAGGAGAATACGAAGTTAAACTAACAGTATGGAGCACTTGGGGTCTTAGTAGCGATAGGACTTATACAATAGGTGCAAAAGAAGTATGGCCGCCAGTATCAGTGATAAAACCAGAAAATTATGCTGATAATGAACAAACCATTCAATTTGAAGGGCGTTATTCCTATGATGTTGATGAAGGTGGACACATTGTATCATATCATTGGGATTTTGGAGACGGTGAAACAAGTACAGATAGTCATCCTGAACATTATTATGCAAATGGTGATCAGATATATGAGGTGACTCTTACAGTTACAGATAATGATGGAGCTAGTACTTCAAAAACTGTTGAAGTGAAAATCGATCAAACAGTTCCGCCTGTAACAGTTATAAAACATGGTTTTGGAAACAACGGTGAAACATGGTATAGCGATACACAAAGGATTTCTTTTGATGCAACAGATTGGACAGATGTGATTTATACTTATTATAGAATTGATGACCCAGGTGGTGATTGGAATAGTTATAATCCATCACAGTCTATGTATATACCAGTTTCATCTGAAGGTGAACATCTAGTTGAATGTTACTCAGTTGATTATTATGGAAATGTTGAAGATGTAGTATCAGAGACCTTTTATATTGATAAAACAGCACCAGAACTTTTTGTAAACATCCAAGGAAACATGGTAGAAGATATTTATATCCCTGATGTGACAGTTACAATTACAGGTGAAGATGGTTTATCAGGTATTAATTCTTTTAAATATAGACTTGACAGTCCACTCTCATCAGATTGGAACGATTATTTAGATCCTATAATAATAAGCGATGGAGGAAGCCATATTATAGAATGTTTAGCAGTTGATAAAGCTGGTAATTCACATATAGAACAATATACAATTAACATGGATCATGCACCATCAATGCCAACAATAACAGGTTCATCATCTGGAAACCCTAATATTGAATATAGCTACGAGATAATTTCAGATGATATTGAAGACGATCAGATATCATATTTCGTGGACTGGGATGATGGAACAAATACAGGGTGGACAGATTATTATGATTCTAATGAAAAAATAACACTATCACACATATGGTCTGAACAAGGTACATATATTGTTAAAGTAAAAGCAAAAGATAATAAAGGAGCGATAAGTAAAGTCGGAACCCTAGCAGTTCAGATGCCACTAGATCAAATGGATCTAATAAGAAATCCTCAAGACGGTAGAGTTTATTCCAAATTTACAGGTGAAAATGGAATTAATCTAGGATTTTTACTTGGTGATATGTCACTTTTTATACAAACAGATATCATAGTATCAGCTGATATTTCAGGTGTTGATATGGTTGAATTCAGTTTAGAAAAACAAGGAATTATAACTGAGACAAAAGAACTCACATCTAATACAAATATTTACAGTTACAACTTTGGAAGAAAAAGTATTGGTTTTTATAAAATAACTGCTAAGGCATACATAGGAGAAAATCTAATAGAATTTGATACTGTTGAAAACATATTATCTATCTCAACATAAATAGATAAAAAAAATAATCAAAGCCTTTTTTTTTCTTTTTTTCATCAATTTAATAAGAAACTTTATATAAAAGGAAAATTATTAACATTTGTTAATTTCGGGGAGATAAGATCGAAATGAAGAAAAAAATATTTTTTGTAGTAGGCTTGCTAATAATAAGTAGTTTTGCTACAATAGGTTTTATAAATAACGCAAAAGCTGACTCAGATAATATCTCTATAGATATAGATTTTAATGAACCAAACACAAAGAATATTAATATTGATGGGGCAAATTTCTTAAAAATAAGCTCAATGAGTGGTACAAATTCAATGAATACAATTTCTGGTGCGCCAATTCTACCACAATATAAAAAGACATATAAACTTCCTTTTGGCAGCACTATAACAGATGTTCAAATTCAGACAGATGATGTACAAACAAAAAATATTCAATATAAGATAGTTCCATCACCAAAACCAGCAATACCTGGCATTGATGATGAAATTGAACCAGAATATTTTATGGATCCAGAGATATATAATATAAACCAAAAATATCCAGATAACTGGTATTCAATAAATACTGGAGCTGGTATTGATGAATCTGGTGAACACGTAACTTTTTTAAATGTTTTAATTGAGCCTGTCAAATATAATCCAATTCAAGATGAACTTAGCTATGTTACAAATTTAGAAATGACGATAAGCTATGATATACCACCAGATGATCCGTTTCCAGCAAATGGTGATTATGATATGGTAATTATTGCACCATCAAGTTTTTCAAATGATTTGCAAAAACTCATTGATCATAAGAACTCTTACGGGATTGATACATTCTTAAAAACTACTGATGAAATATATAGTGAATACAATGGTTTTGATAAAGCTGAAGAAATTAAATTATTTATCAAGGATGCAATTGAATCAGAAGGTATAAAATATGTTTTACTTGTTGGAGGTATGAAATCATATATCACAGGTAATTCTCGTGATAATAGAAATATTGGCGTCTCAAACTGGCATGTTCCTGTTAGATATACAAATCTAAAGGAGATGGGTACAACTTATGATCCAGGATATATAAGTGATCTTTACTATGCAGATATATATAATAGCGATGGTAGTTTTAGCTCTTGGGATAGTGATAGAAATGGTAACTCTGATGGGTTATATGCAAACTGGCAGTTTACAGCTGCAAGAGATTATATTGATCATTTCCCAGATGTAATAGTTGGCAGGCTTGCATGTAGAAACAAGATAGAAGTAAAAATCATGGTTAACAAAATCATAAATTATGAGTCCACACCTGCTGGGTCATGGTATAACCGTATGATTGGGATAGGCGGTGATTCTCATGATGATTCTGGTACAAACTATGATGAAGGAGAAGTAGCGTGTGATGATATTTTCAGTAGGTTTATGAGTGAATATACACCAATAAAACTGTATTCTACTAATAGATATTCAAACTCTGATAACATTCCAAGTTCAGAGGCAATCATCAGAGAGGTGAGTGCTGGCGCAGGTCATTTATTATTTGATGGTCATGGAAACCCAGGGTCATGGAATACACACTGGCATGGTGAATTCACATGGGCTGATACACCAGGCGGAATACAAATTTTTGAATTTCCAAAATTAAGAAATAAAAATAAACTACCAGTTGCAGTAGTTGGAGGTTGTCATAACAGCCAGTTTAATGTATCATTGATTCCAACACTTCGTGGTGACAAGTACATGTGGACTTATGGTGCACCAGTACCTGAATGTTTCAGCTGGTGGCTAGCACGAAAAATAAATGGGGGAAGTATCGCTGCTTTTGGAAATACTGGACTTGGTTATGGAAGAGTTGGTGAAAACGGTGATATCGATGGTGATGGTATGAACCTACCTGATACAATTGAGAAACTAGGTGGATATCAGATATGGTTGTTTTATAAGACTATTGATGAAGGCGTAGAATATCTAGGTGATGCATGGGCTGGTGCTGAAACAAAATATATGAATACTTATAACTGTACGAAAGATCAAACAGATGCAAAAACGGTACAACAATGGCCGCTGCTTGGTGATCCAAGTCTGAAACTAGGTGGATATGATACTACAAAAGCTATGCAAGCAGTGATTGTCGATGGTGAATCAGGAATAGTTGCAAAAACAAGTGAAGCAATACAACTTGAAGGATCAACTAATGGCGGATCAGGAACATATACATATACATGGGATTTAGATAATGATGGTAACTATGATGATAAAGAAGGAAAAACAATAAGTTACCAATGGAATAATCCTGGGGCTTATTGGATCAGTCTTAAAGTAGAAGGAACAGCTGAAACATCAACTTTTGATACAATAGTCCATGTAGAATATCAATATTCAGAGACAGATAAACCATTAGGTGCTGGATCAGTTGATAGAAACACAATATATACTTTTATAACAGGTATTGATGCAGATGACTGGGATAATATTTACTATCAGTTTCAATGGGGTGATGGAACACTATCAGAATGGCAGGCAAGCACAAGTGCATCACATAAATGGAGTGACAAAGGAACATATCAAATAAGAGCCCGAGCGCTACTAATATCTGATATCATGGGTGCTGAAGCAATAACAATTACTGACTGGTCAGATTTCCATTCAATAAAAGTATCAGGAAGCAACCTAAACATAGAGCCGCAAAACCCAATGCCAGGTCATCTATATTCAAAGTTCACAGGGGAATATGGTATGAATCTAAAGTTTTTACTAGGTGATTTATCAGTATATCTAATGAGGGATTTAATAGTGGAGATAGAGGCATCAGGAGCAGATATGGTCAAATTCATAGTTGAAGATCAGATTGGAAACATAGTAGACTCAGCTGAAGTAACATCAACAAATAATATATTCAGCTATAACTTTGGTAAGATAGGAATAGGAATATTTAAGATAACAAGTGAAGCATATATGGATGATGAATTAGAAGATGTATATGATATAGGGGATATTTTTTCAATATCAATCTAGATATTAAGCTATCTAATAAATATCATCTCTTTTTTTCTTTCTTTTTTATATAGTTAACGTTATAAATGTTTTTTCTATTATGATATATGGAGGAAAATAATTTTAATATAAATATTTCAAAAAATAATTGAGGTATGTTTATGAATTTATCAAAAAGAAAAATATATGTTTTTTTAATTTTTTTAGGATTTATCCTTTCATCAACAGTTATACATGCTCAGAGAATTCATGATGATAAAATAATTACTAATTCTAATGAAAATGATGATTTTTCAACTATTTTTTCAAATGAATTTGTACCTGGTGAACTAATTATTGGTTTTAAAAAACATTATGAAATATCAAAAAACATGGATAACATTAATAATTATCTGAGAGCAGAAAATGTTGAACCAAAAAGCTATGATTACAACTTAAATCTTGTAAAAATAAAAGTTGATAGTGGTTCTGAAAAAGATTATATTAAAAATATAAAGGATGATCCTTTTGTAGAATATGTTGAACCAAACTATATAGCTTATGCATCAATTGTTCCAAATGATCCTAGATATAACGATCAATATGCATTAGATCAAATCAACTGTCCTGATGGATGGGATGAATCAACTGGTGACAATGATATAACAATTGCTATAATCGATACAGGTGTTGATTATAACCATGAAGATCTATCTGATGATATCAACGGTGGTTATGATTTTGTTGACATCAATTTTAATGAATACCCAGATAACATATATCGTTTCAAAGATGGGCCTCTTGAACCATATTATGATGATTATAAAACACATGATGATGATCCTATGGATGTAGTTGGGCATGGCACTCATTGTGCAGGTATCGCTGGAGCTGTTACAAATAACAACATTGGAATATCAGGGGTATCATGGGATTGTAGTATAATGCCAATTCGTGCTGGTTTCAAATGTGAGGTATATTTTGGTGGTAGTTGGTATGAAGCTGGTCTTTTTGAATATGATGACATAAAAAATGCTATAGAATATGCAGCTGATAACAACGCAGATATTATAAGTATGAGTTTTGGTGGACCAGAATCATCAATGATCCAGGATATATGTAATTATGCTTATAACAAGGGATCATTACTTGTTTCATCCTCAGGAAATGAGGGCAAACAAATAGTAGGATATCCAGCTCGTTATGAAGAGGTAATAGCTGTTGGTGCTATTGATGAATATAATAATAGATGTAGCTTTAGTAATATGGGCCCTAATCTTGAATTAGTTGCACCTGGATATCAGATATTATCAACTATTCCTGGTGATAATTATGATTATATTAGTGGTACAAGTATGGCAGCTCCTCACGTTGCAGGTGTTGCTGCTCTTGCAAAATCAAGATATCCAAGTTATTCAAATATAAAAATTAGGCAGCTATTATGTGATAGTGCTGATGATCTTGGTTTAAATGGAAGAGATAATACATTTGGATATGGCCGTGTTGATGCAACACTTATAGATGAGGGTATAACTCCACCTGAGGAACCAAGGATACATATTACAATGGATTATGTGGAGAAAATAGATGAAATCGATCCTGCTATAGATCCATATGTTTTATGGGAGTTAAATGGACGTCTTCCTGAATGGTATTATGAAATATCAATAGTGAATCTTGATGATTATAATGATAAAAAAACTCAGATGAATTATAATCGATATGGTGAATGGCCATGGCAGTGGAACCATGAAGACAAATGGGATTTAGATGGAACAATACATGAATTTGGAGTGTTTGATTATTATAGGGTTGGTATTGAAGTTAAATTAATTGATCGTGACCCAGTTGATATCACAGGTGATGATATAGCTGATGTGAGTGGTGATAACTCTGAGATTGTGTTTAGAGCAATATATGATATGGTAGATGATGATGTTGATGTATGGATAAACTCTCAATATGATGATTGGGATGGCCCTGATTCAGAGGGATATATAACATTAAACGGTGAGATTGATGAAAACCCAGGTGATGAGGATGATGCAAAGATAAGATTAAAAATAGAGGATAACTATGAACCACCAGAGGCATCTGCATCAATTGAGAACTCTCCATCAGAAGTTGCTACTGGTGAGGAATTAAACTTTCAAGGATCTGTAGCTGCTGGTGCGGCACCATATAGCTGGGAATGGAGGCTTAGAAGCCCAAATGATCCAATGGTTCATAGTACCAATCAAAATACAATTTTTTCTTATGAATCTTCAGATATTGGAAAAACATATAACCCAAGCTTAGAAGTAATTGATGGACTTGGATATTCAGATAAAGCTTTTGTGGGTTTAATAGAGGTTATTGCCCCATCAATTGAAATTATAAGTCCTAGGCAGGGATATATATATTCAAAATTTACTGGTGAAGATGGTAAACATATAAATCTACTTGGAAACCTAATTTTTTATCTTCAATATGATTTAGAGGTAACAGCTAATGCTATTGGTGTTGATGAAGTAAAATTTATTCTTTTAAAAAATGATGTAACTCAAGATTCAGAGTATGTTAGTTCATCAACTGATATTTTTTCATATAATTTTAGAAGAATTGGTATAGGTTTTTTCAAGGTTAAACTTGAAGGATATCAGAATGATATAAAGGTATCAAGCTATACTCTTGACAAAATATTTTCAATATCTATATAAAAAAAACATGTAATATTAATATCAAAGATTTTTATTTATAATTTATTTTTTTAAATGATAAATAGAAAGATAGATATACAACCTTTAGGATATAATTTTTATTATTCTGGGGGATAAACCGAATTTATCTTAAACTTGGAGAGGAGTTATTATGAGATATATCGTTAGATTTAGAAAAAAAGGTATTATATTTTCTATATTCGTTTTATTGATATTACAGATTCTTATTTCAAATAATGTTGTCTCAGTTGATGAAAAACCTGATCTAATAATTGATATTGAGGATAACATAATAAATGATTTAGATGAAATATTTGAGGGAGAAGAAGTAACTATACCCGTAATAGTATTAAATGATGGTGATAAAAATATTTCAGATACAGAGATTATAGATCTTGGACTTAAAATTGACGGGATTGTTGTTAGTTCAAATAGTAGTTCTAAAGGATTAGATATAGGGGAGGATTGCTATATTAATCTAACTTGGACTCCGTCTTATGAACATGTTGGACAAAATCAGCTTATAACAATTATGGTTGATTATAATGAGATGATAATTGAGAAGATAGAATATAATAACGTATGGGATAAATATGTTAATATTTCAGAGGGAGATACCGATCTTAGAATAATAAATTTTACACTTGATAAAAAAAATCCTTCTATAGATGAAGAAATAAAGGTTTATGTAGATGTAAAAAACTATGGGAAAACAACAGATGAAGGTTTTCAAGTAATTTTCGAACATATCCAGGGTGGGCAATCCTTTACAAAAAATATTGGGGAAGGAATTGAAAGAAATGAGACAAAACAATTATTTTTTAATTGGACATCAAATAGATTTGGAATACAGACTCTAAAAGTTATCATTAGATTTAACGATGAAACAGTAGATTTTTTAGAAAAAACAGTAAATATAGAAGTTGAGAGTCTAAGTTGGTGGGATGAAAATTATCATTTTAGACATCTTATTATAACAGATGGCTTTGGAAATATTTCTTATGATATAAATTTCACAGGATTCTTTGATGAAATAGGAATTAATGGTATTTTAGATGAAAAAACTGTTAAGATAGTAGGATATGGTAATAATGGTGAAATTAAAACAGTAATAGATGAGATTAATCTTACAAAACAAAATAACTATAATAATTTTACAAATGCAAGAGTATATTTAAAATGGAATGTTACAAAAAATCTTCAATCAAGACATTTCTGTATATATTTTGATATCAAAGATAACAATGGAGATCGGACTAATACTACAATCAAAAATATACCTGTTTCAGGTGATATAGTTATCAATAAAACAGGTTTTATACAAGCTTGGGATTATGAGGTTAATAATCCAGTTAATAACTCTGTTTTAATAATAAATGAGTTATTAGATGTTCAGGTTAAAACTCAGGCTGTATCTGAGAATGTAATCGCAATATTTTATCATGATGATATTTTTGTAAAAAAAGTTTTTTTAGATAAAAATAATGATAATATAAATTGGAATAAATCAATTGATTTTTTAAATAAAACGGGTAATTGGAAGATTGTTTTTTCAACATATGATAAATCTGGTTATAAGCCTAAAAATATAACTGTTTATTTTTCAGCAACATTAATTGATATAATATCTGATGAAATAGTTATTTCAACTAATTGGCCTACATCACCAAAGGTTTATCAGAAGGATATAGTAAAAATATCAGGTGTTTTTATAACATACAATAAAGCAATTGATAATGTAGATTGTAAAATTCAGATATATAATATTGATGATGAAGAATATGTTTATAATGATACTAAGATAATTGATTTTAAAAAAGATATCAATAACACCGTTATTTTCTACTGGACGCCTGAAGATGTCGGTGAATATAATATAACAATTACATCTGATTATAAAGATGAGATCAATGAATCAAATGAAGAAAATAATATTTTAGAAAAAAAGGTCACTGTAAATGGTCTACCAAATCTAGCTGTTACATCAATTGATCTACCAGAAGATGAGATAATAGAATCACAAAGAGCAATTATAAATGTTACAGTTGAAAATATAAATAATATTAAAGCTGAGGATTACCAGATTTTTTTATATGTACAAAGCGTAGAGGAAGATGTTTTTATTTATGATAACATTGTATATTCTAGAAATATCACATTAGATGGAAATGAGATAAAAAAATATGATTTAATCTGGGATGACACAGAATCTGGTGAATGGAAAATTATGGTTTTAATAAATGTATCTGATATTAAACGTGATTTAGATTTTGATAACAACCGGAAGATATCAGATGAGAACTTGTTTGTTAAATCAGTTGAGAAAAACCCACCAAAAATTGCAAATATCATATTTGATCCAAGCCCAGTTGAACAGGGGGATAGTATAACAATTACAGCGGATGTTTTTGATGATAACGGTATTGAATATGTAAAAATAATTATAACTGATCCTGATAATATTTCAAAAACATGGGATATGACAAGGAAATCTGGTACAAAGTTTATATTTGTCTTTGATGATACAATGAAAACAGGTTTTTATGATATTACAATTAAAGCAAAGGATTTATCAATTTTTGAAAACATAGTTGAAGAAAATTCTCGTTTGAAGATACAAGAAGATTTTACAGACCCTATTTTATATTATACGGGGGCAGATCCAAATGTACAATTAACATTTGAAATTTTAGATATAATATGTATTGCATCTGATAACATTGAAATAGAAGATGTAACACTTGTTATTACAACTCCTGATGATGAAGAAATAAATGTAGAGATGATATTTAGAAATGATGGGAAATATGCTTATAGCCGTAGTTATCAGAATGTTGGAAGATATGAATACATGGTGACTATAGTTGATAGTGCAGATAATATTGTTACAAGTGAGAAAAAATATTTCTGGATAACAGAGGATTTAGCTGATAAGGATAATGATGGAATATCTGATGAATGGGAGAGGCTATATAATTTAAACCCTGAGGATCCATCTGATGCTGATTCCGATTTTGATGATGATGGTTTCACAAATCTTGAAGAATACAAATATGGTTTTCACCCTGGTAGAAATCTTTTTAGTCAGAATGCTTTAAAAAGAATTGATGAAAACAGTTTGTATCTATCCGGCTCAGTTTTAATATTTGTATTTTTACTAATATTTATTTTATTCCTGCGCAGGAGGAAGATATTATGAATTTGTTAAAAGGATTTAAAATCCCTATTCTGTTGATTATTATTTCATTTTGGATTATGATTTTCTCAATATATGATATCTTATTTAACAAAGAATGGACAGTTATTATTTTTATATGTTACATTATAATCATCCTGATGCTTATTTTATTTATTTTCATTAAAATGAAATACCCTGATCTAGCTGTTTATGAATTTGAAAAAACATTACAAGGAGGTCTTTATCATTATAAATGCCCGATGTGTGATGGATATTTTGCAATAAAAAAAAGTAAAAGCAATGATGATAAACCATTTAAGATGACATGTCCTGATTGTGGAAAAACAGGTATGATAAATGTTAAAAAAATCGCTATTGATGAAGAAATCCCTGAGGAAAAATCAAATAGTCTTAACTATGAATGTAACAACTGTGGAGAACAAATAACAATATGGGCAGAGGGAACAGAGATTATAGATGAAATCACTCTTTATTCATGTCCATATTGTGGTATTTTAAAACCACTTGAAAAAAAATAAATTATTTTTCTAATTTTTTTATTTAATATTTTATAATATAATTAAGATAATTTTATATACAATAAAATATAATATTAATATGTAGGGTAGAATTTTATGAAAAAAAGAGTATTAATAACATCACTAATCATAATACTATTATTTTTCAATTTATCAAATGGTATATTATCATTAGAACAAAAAACAATAGAAAAAAAAGAAAAAGTTTTTTTTTCAAATGAGTATGATATGATAATAGTTACACCAAAAAAATTTTCATTATTTCTAATACCGCTGGTGATCCATAAAAATAAAATTGGTGTAAAAACAAAAATTGTTACAACGGACCAGGTTGAGAAATATAAAGAAGAAGGAAAGCTAGAAAATGTCGGTAGAGATGAAGCTGAAACTCTTAAGTATTTTATCAAATATGCAATTGAAAAATGGAATATAGAATATGTTCTTTTAGTTGGTAACGAAAAATATATACCTGTAAAAAAAATTATTTGGGGTAGCCAATATATAACTGATTTATATTATGAAGATATTTATGATGAATATGGAAATTACTCTGATTGGGAAGATTTATTTGATTTTAGTATTGAATATAATAAATTATATTTTTCAAATGAATCTGAATTAATTAGCCATATTAATAATAACACAATAGATGAAATTTATAAATTTAATTTTTTTGGAGGATATCCAGATGTTGCTGTTGGTAGAATTCCTTGTATTTTTACCAAGGATTTAATTAATGTGGTTAGAAAAATAATTTTATATGAACGAGGAATTGGTCAAAATAAATGTTTCAATAGATTATTATTAATTGGGGGAGATACATTTAAGGATTCTGATTGTTATGAAGGTGAGGTTTTAACAAATGAAATTGCAAAAATTATGGATGGTTTTGAGAAAATTAAAATATGGGCTTCTCTAGGAAATCTTAATAATAAAAAAATGTTAGAAGAGATAAATAAAGGTGTTGGTTTAATATGCTATGCTGGTCATGGTTCTCCAAGATCTTTGTATACATATAATCCAGATGGGGAAGATTTTTATTATAATCTAGATGATAATAGATTTTTATTTAATTTTAGAAAACTACCTATTATTTTCTTTAATGCTTGTTCAACTGCAAAAATATCTAGAAGTTGTATTGCGTGGGATTTTGTAAATAAACCTTATGGTGGTGCAATTGCGAGTATAGGTGCAACTAATATAACTCATGGTGTATCACTTGTTTATGAAAATAATACATACATTTATGGATGTGATTTATTTGGATGTCACTTTTTTAATTCATATGAAGAAGGAATAACTCTTGGTAATATGTATACAAAAGCTCAAACTAATTATATTGATGAAGAGGGTTTTTTTAATGCAGTATTAGATTTTATACTGATAGGTGATCCAAGCCTAAAATTAGGCGGATATAGATAATTCATTATATTTTTAAAATTTTGGCATAAGAAATTTTATATGAAATTATTTTTTCATATATAAAAATAAAAAAATATTATTTATTATTTTAGTATATGTCTTGTTTTAACAGATATTCCATAGTCAAGATCAATCATCTCATCACCATTCATCATAGCTACACCGACACCAACAAGATTATTCTTTCTAATTATTGTTACTTCATCACCAGATCTAATATCAGGATCTGCATTAATAACACCTGGTGCAAAAATATCGCCTTTAATATTGAAATCAGGTGATATTTCTACAAAAAACTTGTTTTCAGAATGAAGAATTTCAGCACCTTGAAGAGTTAGGGAAATATATCCTCTATCAAGTGTAGTCATACCAATTTGACCTTTTTTATCCATGATTTTAATATAAGGATATTTACCTTTAATAATAGAATTATCAACAAGCCTCTCTGCAATTTCTCGTCCAAATTGATATGATGCAATATTCAGCATGTCTTCTTTTTTCCTAATAGATGCTTTTATTTTATCATATTTAGAAACATGTTTTCTAAGTATACTTCCAAGTTTATCAGTAGATTTTTTTGATGTTGGATGATCAACACAGCTGATAACAGGGTTTTTGATAACATCTTTTAAAAAAAACGTTATATTATTTGGAAGATGAAGAATTATTTCATCATAAGAATTATCTTTCAAATAACATGATATAAGTGTTTTTATCATGTTTTGTTCATCAAAATCCCAAATACCAGTTACTGGTATATCATAAGAAGATACAGGATAAATTAGTTCAAGTTCTCTTGGTACAAGACCAATAGGTGATGTGATGATCATCTCATGAATTAAATGAGGATTATGACATTTCTTGATTTCTCTTATAAAAAAACTATGAGATTTTGAAAAAGAATAAGGCTTTCGAGAAGAACATGGGAGTAATAATAAAATCTTTGCAGATTCTGGTTTATTATATCTATTCATAATTCTATTTTGAAATCTTTTAATATCAGGTCTTGAAAGAGATTCTTTACATGTTGATATAAGCATATGATCTGAAATAATACTGGTTCTTTTTTCTAAAAAATCATATTTATTTAGATCAAGTATCCTAAGAATACTTGTATTATGAGGCGAAATCTTTGTATTTCTTTCAATAAAATTTCTAAGATTATTATTATAAATCATGTTAATTGTTTTTCTTATACTTGTGAAAAACATATGGTTGTTATGATTTAAAATATCATTAAATCCCATCTTGGAAATATTTTCATTTTTCATACAATATTTACAAGTACAATGATTATATTTCAATTCATTAATAAAAAATTTATTATCAGTAAATAACAATATATTATTTCTAGCAGCAATAACTGCTTGGATATTATCAAATAAATCAATTCCCAAATAACTTAAAAGAGCGATGTTATCCGGAGTTGCAACACCTGGTAAATATATTTGTTTTTTATAACCAATTTCTTCTCTAAGTTTAACTATGTAATCTACAAAATCATTGTTTTTCTGAAAAAGTTGTAAAGCATTTGAAACGATAAATATTTTTGATTGTTTATTATTTTTAATACATTTTTCAATCTGATCTATATCATCTGGAACAATACATAAATCATCATTTTCTATCTGTTTTTCATCTTTTAAAAAAATATTTATTTTATCTTCATCAATTATGAAGATATCATTTATTTTAAAAGATTCTATTTCTTCTCTTAGAATTAAATCAGCATTTTTTGGATTCTTAAAACGATTTGTATCAATAAAAATAATATTTGGAAATCTGATTTTTTCTTTATCAACTATTATTTCACCGGTACGTGATGGTCCATCTGTTTTCTGAATTTTTATGTTCATCTTATTATTTTGGATATAGATCTTTATTTAAGAATATTTACCTATTTCCATTTTTTTAGTGTCTAAAATATCGTTGTCCTGAAAAAACCATAGATATATTATGTTCATCAGCTGCTTTTATTACTTCTTCATCACGGATACTTCCACCTGGTTGAATTATACCCTTAACACCTGCATCTGCTGCTAAATCTACTGCATCACGAAATGGGAAAAAGGCATCACTTGCAAGAATTGATTCTTTAATGTTTTCTTTTCCCTTATGTGTCGCAATCCAAGCTGCGTCAACTCTTGCAGTTTGTCCTCCACCTATTCCAACTGTTTGAGTATCTTTTACAAAAACAACTGAGTTTGATTTCACATGTTTTACACATTTTACTGCAAATTCCATTGATTCAAGGTCTTTTTTAGTAGGTTTTTTCTTTGTAACGATCTTCCATGATTTTTTAGATGTAACATATGTATCACGTTCTTGAGAGAGCATACCTCCAACAACACTACGATAGATCATACCTTTTCTATTTATTTTTTTATCAAGATCCTTCAGTTTTAAAAGACGAAGGTTCTTTTTCTTTACAAAAATATCAAGTGATTCTTTTGAAAAATCTGGTGCGATTACAAGTTCAAGAAATAATTTTGAAAGTTCCTCTGCTAATTCTTTTCCAACTCTTCGGTTAAAAATTACAATACCACCAAAAGGTGAATATGTATCTGTTGAAAAAGCATCTTTCCAAGTTTTTAAAAGATTATTTGCACTTGCAATACCACATGGTGTTGCATGCTTAATTATTACACATGTTGGATCATTGAATTCCTTGATACATTCAATTGCGCAATCTGCATCTAATATATTGTTATAAGATAGTTTTTTACCCTGTAGTTTTTCAGCATTTATTATACATGGTTCTTTTATCTCAGGTAACATTTGATAGAAAGCAGCTTTTAAATGAGGGTTTTCTCCATATCTCATATCCTGTATTTTTTTTAGTGGAATGCTTTGTATATCTGGTAATAAATCATCTTGCCATGTTTTTCTTAAATATTTTGATATAATTGAATCATAGTTTGCTGTATGTGAAAAAGCTTCAAGAGCAAGTTTCTGTCTTTCTTCAATTGAAAGATTATTATTTTTCCTAAGTGAATCTAAAACAGAATCATATTGATTTTTATTTGTAATTACAATAACATCCTTATAGTTTTTTGCAGATGATCTTATAATCGTTGGACCGCCAATATCAATATTTTCAATAGCATCTTCTAGTTTAACATTAATTTTTTTAATTGTTTCTTCAAAAGGATAAAGATTTACAACTACCATATCAATTGGTTTAATATCATGTTTTTTTAATGTTTCAACATGTTTTTTATTATCTCTTTTAGCAAGAATTCCTGCATGAATTATTGGATGTAGTGTTTTTACTCTGCCATCAAGCATCTCTGGAAAACCTGTAATATCTGATACATCTCTGACTTTTATCCCTGATTTTTGTAGAATATTTGCTGTTCCACCTGTTGATATTATTTCAATATCTAGTTTTTCAAGATTTTTTGCAAAATCAGTTATTTTTTCTTTATCTGAAACGCTAATTAGAGCTCGTTTTATCCTCATAATTTTGTTACCCAAACAGCATATGAGACAGACTCATAAACATTTGGGTTTTTTAATCTATTTTTTCTCCAGTTCAACAGCTTCTTCTAAGCTCAATTCACCATTCAATACTTTTCTAGCTGTTTTTTCAGATATTGAGAAATTACCAGATGTCATCTTCCGGCTTTTCTCCTGTATCTTTTTAATTTCACCTTTAGTTGGTTCTAATGGAAGACGTGTCTGTATCTTTCCACCAGATATTAATGCAATTGTTGCAGCTGATTCACTATCTCTTTCAGATCTTACTGTTTTATGTGAGGTTGTTTTATTTTCATCTACTATCTCAATTGATATTTCAAGATCAATTAGTGAATTAATTATCCTATTTCTTTCTATTATAGAACCATTTCCTATTCTAATTAATACTTCATTTGCAGGAAATTCTTTTAAAAAACGTTTAACAATTTTTTGTACATCCTCAGGTTTTTTAACATTGGTTTTTTTTAATAAAATACCATCTCCAAAAACTGCGACACCTGGTTTTTCACCTGGATCAACTCCGATATACAATTTTGAATATAGCTCTTTTCCAACAAGCATCTGCACTGCTAAATCAACTGCATGATCAATTGTATCATATGCATCAGCAGCAATTATTTTTGATAGTTTTATATCATGTATTTCATTATTTGATGTTAAAACAACACCTATCTTATTTGGAATATTTTTTATAGATGCTAACGAAACATAAGGGATCTTCCTTTTCTTCAAAACATTGATTAGATCGTGATAAAGTGAAAAATCTTTAGTATAAATTCCAATAGTTTTCAAATTCTAACGCTCCCAACTATATTTATCATCAAGATATTCAGTCCAAAAAATCCTTAAATCCTCAATTATGAGTTCATCTAATTCAAGTATTTCATATTTTTTTTCAACTTTTTTATTGATACTTTTTCCAAGACTAAGATCTTTAATGTTTTCTTCTAAAAATATTTTTATATCTATATACTCGCGTTTCAAATCAACATAGAATCTTTTATCTTTTTCATAAGGCTTTCTTACTACATTACTATTGTTTTTATATTTTGATACGAAATTATCAACATTATTTTTTAATTTAGATGGAGGCCCTTTATGTGTTTTTACATCTGGTAATATCATATTTTTCACAATAATAATAAAAAATATATTTCCATTTTTTACATGATATTTAATATTATTAATTTCGAAATCTTCTCTTTCACATGATTCTTTAATTGATCTAGCTGCTTTTCTTATCTGCGGATAAAGATTTTCTGATAATATTTCTGGTTTTGGAATTTTTATTCCAAAAAAATATTCATCTTTTTTCTTGATTTTTTCCTTTATTTTTTCAAGTTTCCATGGTTCCACATGATTTGGATAAAAAAAAGTTATTCTTGGTTTATCTATATATTCATTACATGCTTTTACAAATAAATCAAATTTTTTATCTGATACAGCTGATGCAACATTTCTGCTACTATCAACAGGGTCAATAAATATTAATGGTGAATCAAAATCCTGATAATTGCCAGGTTTTAAAGATATTTTAATTCCTTTTTGCCATTTATATGCATTTTTTAAAATGCCGTTAAAATCTTTATATTTCAATAATATTATTTCACATAGATAACCTGAAAAACCCTGTATTTCAGCTTCTGCACCATAACAATTAATACCTTTTAGAAATTGTTTAAAAAGCCTTACTTCCTTTTTTTGATCTTCTTTAAGATTTTTTTTGATAAATTCTGTATGTAGTGGTGTACGATCCACAGCAGATATTTTCTGACATGCTTTTTCAATTTTATAACAAGGGACTATCTCAATTTTAAAATCTTTATAATAACCTCTAATATATGGATGTTCTGCATATGATTCCTCTGTGTTTTTTAGTATTTTTTTACCGATATCAAGCGCGTTTTTTGATATTTCCTCTTTTGATATATCTTTTGGGAAAACAAGGAAAAAATCAAAATCCATGTTATTTATTAGGTATGTATCTTTAGCAATTGATCCTACAAGTTCAAGTTGTGCTTTAATATTTTTATTTTTTATTTCAGATTGAATTTTTTTTTCTAATTCAATTACAACATTATCTATTTTTTTTCTAATATCTTTATTTGGAGTGATTTGATTTATAACTTTTTGTTCTATTTTCTCTTTATCCATTTTTTTTCTAAGCCTGGATATGGTGATATAGTATTAAAATTTGGGTTAATAAAAAATATTTTAGATTTGTTAGAAATCATATTTCAATTTGTTTTAAAACTTCATATATTGGTCCTTTTCTAGTAAGTGTACTTTTAATTATTTTTATATCACTTACATTTATATTTCCAAATTCAACATCATTATATTTGTTGATGATTTTTATTAGATTTTCTTTGTTTTTTGCTGATCTTACACGAGCAATTGTCAGATGCGGAGAGAATTCCCTTATTTCCTTTTTAAAACCTATTTTATTGGTTTTTCCATCAATTTTTTCAGCAATAATCTTAAGTTTTTCTGATTTTTCAATACCTATCCATAATATTTTAATATAGTTTTGATTTGGGAAACAACCAATACTTTTCAATCTTAAATTAAATGGTTTAATATCTTCAATGCTTGTTTTTATTATATCTTCAATATCTCCTAATAAATTTTCATTAGTGTCTCCTAAAAATTTTAATGTTAAATGAACATTTTCTGGTTCAACGATTTTAATGTTTGTTTTCGAATTCTTTAAATTTTGGCATAATTCATTTATTTTATCTGAAAAATTTACATCAATTGCGATAAATAATCTAATTTTTGCCATACTATAAAATCATATAATATCATAATATAATATTTAATATCATCTAAAATAATTTCTTGTTTTGAATTTTTATTTTTAAATAAATGATATTAAATTTAAAGAAAAATATAAGTTATAGTATATGTTTAAGGTTCTATAGTGGAGGATAAAATTACTATGGATGAGGAAAATTTTAAAATTAAAAATTTTAGATATGATATAAATAGGAGATTATTACTATTAGTTTTTGTTGTTTTTGGTATCGGTATCTTAATCTCAGGTGTATTATGTTATATTTTCTCAGAATCAGTTTATACAATATTTTTTAGTATTATAATTGGAGTCACACTTAGCATAATAGTAAATTACATTGTATTAGTTTCAAGAAAAATAATTACAAATGTTGATATTGAGATTACATGTAAATCTGATGAAGGACAAGATGAGTTAAAAACAGTTATGAAAATGGAATAAAATATTTTTTTTATAAAATTCTATAATCTATTTTATTTTATTGATATAATCCACGAATTCTATGATATCTTTTTTTGTTGTATTAAATGAACACATCAATCGGAATATCATTTTTTTCTCATCAAATATATGAAAGAAATATTTCTTCTGAATTTTTTCTATAAGTTTTTTTTCCGCAGATGCAAAAACTGCGTTTACCTCTACCCTCTGTCTGACATTTATCTCAGGCATATCTTTTATTTTTTCATATAAAAATTTTGCAATATCATTTGCATGTTTTGCATTTTTATACCATAAATCATTTGAAAGCATAGATGTAAATTGTACAGATATATATCTCATTTTAGAGGTTAGATGCATACCTTGTTTTCTATAATATTCAAAATTTTTAGATAGATTTTTTTTAAAAAAAACCACTGCATCTCCAAACATCATACCATTTTTCGTTCCGCCAAATGATAATATATCAACACCACAATCACCAGATATTGCACTTAGTTTTGTATCAAGACTTGCAGCAGCATTACATAATCTTGCTCCATCCATATGTAATAGTAAATTGTTTTTATGACAGAAATTAGCGATTTTTTTAATTTCATCTGGTTTATATAAAGTCCCAAGTTCTGTTGGTTGTGTGATGGAGATAACCTTTGGTTGTGCCATATGTGGATCATCAAAACCTACAAGTTTAGACTTAATCATTTCAATATTTAGTTTTCCATCTTTTGTTTGTATAGTTTCTAATTTACATCCTATAAATTTTTCAGGTCCACAGCATTCATGCACATTCATATGTGAAGTATCAGCTAATATAACTGAGTTATAAGAATTCATTACTGTTTTAAGACCAATAATATTTGCGGCTGTTCCGTTTCCAACAAAATAAACATCAATATTTTTTCCAAAAAAATTTTTAAACTTGTTTTTCGCAGTTTTTGTATAATCATCATTGCCATAAGCAATTGTGTAATCTTTGTTTACTTTTTCAATTGCTTTCATTATTTCAGGGTGAACTCCTGAATGATTATCGCTGCCAAACATATAATTAATATTCATTTGATCTATCTTAGATAGAATTATGATTTAATAATATTGGTTTTTTAATATTAAGTTATATAAATATGATTATTTATTTGTAATACCAAATTTAGGATGTGTTTTGCATATGGATAAAGATAGAATAATACCTGTATTACAGATTGGAAATTTATTAGCTGTTTTATTTACAATAATTGTCAATGGACTTGCAAATACTTTACCAATTAATGGTAAACTAACAGGGGATATATCTGATGCTATACCAAATCTTTTTGTCCCTTCTGGTATAACCTTTGCAGTATGGGGCGTTATTTATGTTTTATTAATATTGTTTGGAATTTATCAGATAAAAAGTCTTTTTTCAAAAGAAAAAGAAGATTTTTCATATATTAAAAAAATCAATGTTTTTTTTATAACAGCTAGTATTGGTAATATAATATGGATATTTTTATGGCATTATGAACAAATTGCACTTTCAATTCTACCTATGATATTATTGTTTTTATCTCTTTTAGCAATCTATATTAGATTGGATATTGGTAAATCTGATGTTTCATTGAAACAAAAAATCTTTGTGCATATCCCATTTAGTGTTTATATTGGGTGGATTACAGTTGCCACTATTGCAAATGTAACTGGTGTACTTGTTGATCTCGGTTGGGATGGATTTGGTATAAGTGAGCAGATTTGGACTTTACTGATTTTAATCGTTGCTACTTTAATTACAATTATCGTGATTGTAACAAGAAAAGATATTGCTTATAGTCTTGTGATAATATGGGCTCTACTTGGAATTTATATTAAAAGAATTAACCCTGATCCAATATATGGTATTCAAACTCAGATAGCATATATGGCAGTTATCTCAATAATTGTAATAATAATTGCATTAATCGCAGTAAATCTACCAATATATCTTAAAAAAGGTGGTTAAAAAAAACTCTTAAATCTTTTTTTTTAGAGTTTTATTTTAATTCCTCTGAGTAAATTTCTTTCATTCTAAATTTTTGAATTTTTCCTGTAACTGTCATCGGGAAATCATCGACAAATTTGATGTATTTTGGAATTTTTTGATGCGAAATTTTTCCTTTGCAGAATTTTTTTACATCATCTGTTGTTAGTTTCTTTCCTTTTTTTGTTTTTATCCATGTTGCTATCTCTTCACCATATTTTTCATCTGGAACGCCAAAAACATATACATCTGAAATATCTGGATTTGTGATTAGATATTCTTCAATTTCCCGTGGATAAATATTTTCCCCGCCTCTTATAATCATTTCTTTAAGACGACCTGTTATCTTGCAGTATCCATTTTTATCCATTGTTCCAATATCGCCTGTATGTAACCATCCTGATTTATCAATTGTATTATTTGTTTCCTCTGGTTTGTTATGATATTCTTGCATCACCTGAAATCCTCGTACACATATTTCTCCTTGCTCTCCTTTATTTACTACTTTATCTGTAGCAGGGTCAACTATTTTAATTTCGGTATGTTGCAAAGGTTTTCCAACTGTTTCAACTCTTATTTTCACGGGATCATTATAAAGCGTTTGGTTTGTAACAGGTGATGCTTCCGTCAGACCATAACAAATTGTTATATCCTTAATCCCCATTTCTTCACGTACCTTATTCATTACTTTTATTGGACAAGGTGCACCTGCCATTATACCAGTCCTTAGGTTTTTTGGTTTATATTTTTCAAAATCAGGATGTTCAAGTTGTGCAATGAACATTGTTGGAACTCCATTCATCGCGGTACATTTCTCCTGATAAGCTGCTTTTAATGTTTCTATCGGGTTGAAAAATTCACCTGGAAGGACCATCGTTGCACCATAATTTACACAAAGCATGTTTGATAGAACCATTCCAAAACAATGATAGAAGGGGACAGGTATACAAAGCCTATCTTTATGTGAAAAATTCATGTTTTTTCCAACAAAATAAGCATTATTTACAATCCCATGATGAGTAAGACTAGCTCCTTTTGGAAAACCAGTTGTACCTGATGTATATTGTATATTTATTATATCATCGGGATCTAAAGTAGATATCCTCTCATCTAATTTTTCATCTGATACCATTTTTCCATATTCAAGTACATCATTTGCGGTATACATACCAGGTCTTCCTTCTTTTCCAAGAATTATTACGTTTTTTAATTTTGGAAATTTATATGAAAAAAGTTTCCCCGGCATCTGTTTTTTTGCCTCTGGAAAAACGTTATAGAACATTTTTAGATATTCTGAGCTTTTAAAACGTTCAATTAAAATCAGTGTTTGACATTCTGAATCTCTAAGGATATATTCTAATTCATGTTCACGAAGAGCAGGGTTAATTGTTACAAGGACTGCTCCTATCATTGCTGTTGAAAATTGTGTTATTACCCATTCTGTATAGTTAGTTGCCCATATACCAACTCGATCTCCTTTTTTAACACCCATATCAATAAGGCCTTTTGCTGCTCTTTTACATATCTTATAGAAATGTTCGTAAGTATATTTTTCATCTCTCCAGACAGATATCAATGCCTCGTTTTTTGGATATTTATCAGCTGATATTTTTAATCTTTCTCCAATTGTATTCCAAAGTAATGTATCTTCTGATCCTCTGTATGCATAACTTGGATTATTATTGTTATTAGAACTCATATTTCCCCATTTTTTTACATATAAAAAAGTGACTGATAAATATAACTAAATTATCAAATGTTTTTATTTTTTTCCTGGATAATTCCTTATTTATTAAATTATTCTTTAATTTATCTATGTATTATTCGATTGTTTTTTATATCAAATATTATTACAGTCGGAAGAATGATTGATGAAAATAAATTAGCTCAAATTATATCAGGGTTATTATCCCCTGTTTCAATTGCATTATTAGTTTCAATAATATTTTCTATAAAATCATTAAATAATGAGAGTTATAATTTATTTGTTGGTTTATCATTATCGATTTTTTTCTTAGTTTTATTTCCATTAATTTTTATTTTATATTTTTACAAAAAAGGTGTTATTGATCTATGGGTTTCAGATAGAAAAAAAAGAACACCATTGTATATTATATCAATTATTGGTTATATCATTTCATCAATGATCTTTTTTATTCTAGATTATAATATTTTATTCACGATTTCTTTTGCCTATCTTTGTGTTACAACAGTTGTTATGATTATTAATCTATATACAAAAATTAGTTCACACAGTGCAGGTGTTGCTGGTCCTTTGGCAGCAATTTTTTATGTTTTTGGTATTGTTTCTATTCCTTTGTTCGTTCTTGTTCCGATTGTTTATTGGGCGAGAAGAAAACTTAATGCTCATACTCCTTTTCAGCTTATTATGGGAGTTATAATTGCAATAATTGTCACTTTTTTTGTTTATTACAGTTCTAATATTTTACAATAATTTTATTACACTCAATCAATAAAAAAATTTAGATATTATTATATTATTATGATTTTTCAATAATTATGGATTTAATAGATAAAATAAAGAATAATTATTCATGGTTAAATAAAAAAAACCAGGATATTATAATTGGAGATGACATTGATGCAATAATGTCAGCATGTTTCCTTCATGATGTGCTTAATTGGAATATCATTGGTTTTTATGTTGATTATTCAAAGCTTTTCATAAAAAAGGGGTACAAAAAGTGGAAGAATGCTGTTTTTGTTGATTTAGATATTTCTAATAATGATATTAAGAGTATTGGTCATCATATTTTAAAACTAAACGATGAAGCGGAAAATTGTATTGGTCAACTGAAATCAATTAATCCAAATCTAATTAGAAAAATTTCTATGAAAAATTTTAATCAAAAATATCCATTGGCCACAATTCATTTTTTACAATGGTTATATTCAAATCATATAGAAATTAATGATGATATTGAAAATTTAATATGGATTCCAGATTCAAGTTGGATAAATGGACAATCTCACAGATATAGAAAAAACATGTTAGATTGGATTGAATTTTTTAATTTAAAAAATTTAAAGAAAAGTTTTAAAGAAATTGATAAAAAAAGTTTTGAGGAAATGATAAATAAAAAAATCATTCCATTGATAAAAAATACTGGTTTTTTAGAAGGTAGATCTCAGATTTCATCTAGATACTATAAGATAAAAGGATATCAATGCCAATTTAAAAATCCAGTTAAAGATTCAAAAAAAATAAACAACCTGATTGATACAATTTGTAATATCTATAATTGGAAAAAACCCATCATTCCTAAAAACTATGATTTAATAAATGGTTGTAGAAAAAATGCGGATATTAGAACTATATTAATTAATAATGATTTATCCAGTTTCATAAAGGATAATAATGTTTTTTCTTATGTTATACCTAATTATAACCGGATAAATTATACAATTATGTGAACTCTTCAAGTTTTGTATTTGTTCTTTTATCATTTTTTTCTATTTTATTTAATGCATTAATTATTGAAAACTTTCCTCTTCCAAATTCTTTACATAATAAATTTATTGTTTTTTCCTTTGATTTATATTTGTTATATAATTCAATATAACGTCCATATAGGTCCTGAAAATCATCTGATGTCCATTTTTTACCTTGATTTTCTGGTAAATTAATATTAGGATTCCTAATATTTTCTAATAGATTGCCTGGTTTTATTTTCTTAATTCTTTTGATTCCATGTTCATATATGTTTTTACTTTTTTCAAAACCAATAATATTTCTATTTAGACCAATTGATACAACTGCTGTTGAAAAACCACCAAGAAACATGTCACATATTAGATCACCAAGATTGCTGCTATACTGGATCATTTTTGCTAGTAACTCTGTTGGTAGTTCGTTTTTATTTTTTGTTTTACCTGGTTTATATTCCCTGTTTATAATCCATACATCTTCTCTATCTTGATAATTTAATGATTTATTATCTTCATCTTTTTCATCAGGTCCAAAACGACAGTATGTATTAAAGACAGGTTTATTGCCTGGTTTTACATAATATAAGATATGGTAATGTGAAGAAACATACTTATTTTTTGTATGTACTCCAAAATTATATTTCCAGATTATATGATTTTTTTGTTTTAAATTTGTTTTCTCTAAAGCATTTAATATATGATTTAGATTTGTATAACCACTTACGATATATATGCTACCACCAGGTCTAAGAATTCTCTCTGCTTCTTTAATCCATTTAATACTAAATTTTTCATATTCTTCGATTGGGATTTCTATATATCCATCTATTACGTTTTTTTCATTTCTATTATAATGTTTATGTAATGAATTTCCTTTTATACCATATGGGGGATCTGTTATTATTAAATCTACTCTATCGTCTTTAATGTATTTTTTTGCTCCTTTAATGCAGTCGATGTTGTAGAGATTATGTTTCATTTTTTATCCTCAGTTTATTTGAGATTCTTAATTCTTTTTATGATTTATATTTTTCTATAGCATATTTTTATTTTATTCGAAATTTTAAACTAATCTAAATGCATTATGATTTGTTGGTGTGGAGTTTTTTTGATAGAAAACATTACCAATCCCAACATTGAAACTTCTTATTCTTTTATTAAGAAAAATCATCTAAAAATAGCTGATAAAACTACCCTTTTATTAATTGGTGATTGTATGGTTGATTACAGAGGCCGGGCGAGATCTTTTCTTGACTGGGGTGAGAGGATAATTATTATTAAACAAGATAATACGTTACTTGTTCATCAGCCAGTTATGCGTGAGCCTGTTAATTGGCAACCTGGTGATTCAATATCTGAGTTTAAAGTTGAAGGGAAAAATCTTGTAATTAGAACTAGGCGAAAAAAACCAGCTGAAAAAATGAAAATTATTTTTAGAAATATTAAACAAATAACTGTTTCTTCTCTTAGAGATAAGGCAGATCTTGTGATATCTGGTATGGAATCTGATTTTGTTAACCAGCTGATGTCTGATCCTTGTATAATTGAAGAAGGTCTCAGAATTAGTAAACGTGAAAAAGCTGTAAAATCTGGTATGATCGATCTTTTTTGCTATGATGAAAATCATACGCCTGTTGTAGTTGAAGTTAAAAGAAGTCTTGCAAATATTAGTGCTGTACATCAGCTTAGGATGTATGTTAATGACATCAAATCTGATGTTGATGATGCTGATGTTCGTGGTATTCTTTGTGCACCTAAGATTCCTGATATGGTTAAGCATCTTTTATCTGATTATGGTTTGGAATGGAAAGAAGTGGAAAGACAAGTGATCATACCTGATGATTTTCAAAAGAAACTTGTTGATTTTTAATAAAATTGAGGAATGAATAATATATTACGACAATAATCGATTAATTACTCGACATAAATAGATAATTTTAAATAGTTTCATATACATAGTAATAACTAAGGGGGCAAAATTAAAAAATGAAGAGAAAGGGTGAAAAAATAAATTATTTTTTAATTGGAGCTGTTGTAATCTTATTAATATCAAGCTTTCTAATGCCAGTAGTTATTGGTAATAAAAACATATTAAGAATAGAAAAAACAAAAAATAAAATATCTAAAACTAATTATAAACCAATAAGTTTTAAACCTAAAACAAAAACAACATTTATTGATCTTTTCACAAGCACAGTTCATACAGATTGTGAAGGTGTTGAAAAATCTACAAAAGTACTTTTTACTCAGACTAAAAAAATAGATGTTGATAATAATCAAAATACAGGTGAAAATGGAAATGATGTACAAATACAATATTTGCTTCTACCAGTAATAGAACAAACAGATGATTTCTCCATTGGAATAAGTTTTATATTAAATATGCAAAGATTAAATGAGGATATAAAAAACAAAGATTTTATAGCAAAAATGGAAATTGGAAATGAATATATAAACATTGGATTTAAATCACCAAAAAATCCTGATAATGAAATACCAAAATCTGTCTCAACGGCTTTTACTTTAATGTTTTATTTAGGTGATAATACAAGGGGTTATAGGTTCTCACTTGACCCCTCATATGATACAAATATGCAGGATAAAAAAATTGTATTATTAACAGAATTTAATACTGGCGAAAGAGAAAATATTTTTCAATATGAATTAAACCCATCTGTTAAGCTAAACTCTGAAGTAAAATCAACCTTAATTGGAGGTAAATGGCATTATAGTTTTGATAAAATATCCGAATGGGATTCTACTGCAACAACTACATATACATCTGTAACACAAGAAGAAACAAAAACTACCAAGTTTATTATCGATAAATTACCTGATGAGATATCATTTGCACTTGATTTTACTCCTTTTTCAAATAATGGCGGAAAACTTAGCTATGAAAGCCAAGAATATTATGATATTAGTCTTAGTGTTGAATCAAACCAAATGGGTGTTTTAAAATATGCAACACTTGATAATACTCCAAAAATGATTACGGCTGAATGGAAACCATCAATTCTTAATGGTTATTATAATGTAAATATTGAATCTGATGGTACAACATTTACAATTCAGGATGATCTTGTTAACCCTGATAAAAAATTTGTTTTAACAAATCTAGAAGATATCGATTTTAAAACTAGATGGAATCTTTCAAACCCTGGTGATTTATCCATTGAAAAAACAAATGGTCTGAATGCTAATCTCGAGTTGAAATTAGAAGAATGGACAGCTACGATTGATTCAGAATTTACTGCTAAAAACATAAAATTTGATTGGGATCTTGATTCATCAGGTTATCTTAAACTTGATTCATTTGATGAACCAATTACTACAACAGATATATCATTAATGTCAGAAGATATAGGTTTTAAAACAATTGGTGAAAGTTTAACTGCAGATGATTTTGAATTATATTGGACTCTTTGGCCACCTAAAGATTTTGATATAACAAGCCAAGGTTTTTTAGATTTCATTGACCTTACAATAGATGTATTTTTTGAGGGCTCCTGGTATCATATCTGGCCGTTTTAATAATTAACCCTTTTTTTATTTTTTTTCTGGTTTATGAATAAGCCCAAGGATTTTAAATAATATTAAAACAACAACTAAAATCATTAGAAATATAAGCAATGTTCTTTCAAGTGACCAACCCCAAAATATTGGAGCATTCATTAGAATCATGAACATTAAAGCCATCACAGGAAGTGCTACAAAACTACTAAGAGCTAGATCAGTTGCAGCAGGTGTTTTAAACTCTGGATCTAATATCCTTATGAGCATTAAACCTGTTGCAACAGTTCCTGTTTCCATGCCATAAAGACCTGCTGTTCGTTCAAAAGAATGTTTTTTCCAAAGTCTCTTTCCAAAATATAAAATCCATAAAAGCGTAATTATTCCAACTGATATTGCTATTGTAAGTATTGGAAATGCATAGTCAAATAATACTTTTATTGATATTGCTGTTATTGCTGCAACAACAAGATAATCTACTCCTATACCTGTTATACGACCTTGTAGTTCTCGATTTAGAAGATGTCCAGCTCCAATTTTTTCAAGGATTATTCTTGTTATAAATGCAAATAAAAGCCCTAATATGAAAAAGAAACCCCAAAATAGTTCTGCTATATCAGCTAATCCAAAAATCTCAAAAAGATATATAAATCCATATGTAATAATATATACAACACCAACTAGAGCTGCATGAAATGTTAAACTATCAAGTGTTGCAGGATGAATTGTATGAATACCAGCGGATTGATCCTGATACTCCTTTGTAAAAATACCTGATTTAAAAAACCTGTTTTCCTTTGAATCAGATATTTTAATTTTACCTTTTTTAATAAACCATCCAACAAGTGGAACACCAATAAATATAGCAAAAATAAAACCAATTGTAGCAAAACTAAGGCCAATTGTTGCCGCATCAATAAAACCATATCCCTCCCAAGTTTTACCAATTGATAAAGCCTGTCCAGGTCCTTCTTCAAAACCAAGTGTTGCTAAAAAACCAAAAGTTGGAAATAATTTATTTCCAAAAAAATTAAAGATTAAAACTATAAATCCACCGATTAAAAACTGAAGAGCTGCAACCGATATGATTAATAGGCCCATACTTGTAATATTTTTTAAACTATTTTTCTTAGAATCATCTGATTCTTTATCAATATTTGGCGTTAATCCAAGTGAAATAAATGTTATATTAAAAATATGATATACGCCAAGTTCAAGAAAAACAACACCCGAATCAATAACTCCAAGACCAATAGCAATGTTTCTTAGAGATAAACCAAGTAAACCACCAATTATACAAGCTGGAATATAAAACCTTTTTAAAAAATTAATTTTAGTACGTAAAAAAAGACCAATTAAAAGTAAAATACTGATAGTACCAAAGACTATCATAGCATCAAAAGAAAAAACAGAAGCCATATTATTATCAATCCTCAAAAACAATACTTTTATGCTCTTTTAGTTCAACTGTAGGTTCTTTAAATTTGAATCTTTTCCTTATTTCCATGTCGTATTTTTTCTCACCGCCTTTATCATTTAATATTTTTTCACCTTTATTGATTTGAGTGATTACATTGTTATTCAATGTTTTAACTGTCTCAGGTGCTATTTTCATAAGAATTTTCATTGTAAGGCCAATACCGTAAGGTATTGATTCTGTCCAAAACATTGTACCCGGAAGCGCTTCAAACCAAGTTCCTATTGATTCTTCACCTATACGAGTGATTGGAACACCCATACCAGCTTGTCTTTCAGGTGTTGGTCCTGCATGTGCAACAACCCATTTTCCATTTATAAAAACTTCAATATCTGCTTCAAGAGAGAAATATCCAAGTGCATCATACCATTGACGCATCATATCATCATATATTTCATCATACATTGATTGACTTTCTATTGCAGCAAACATCTTGTATCTTGCTTTTAGACCTGCACAACGACAAAGAGCTGTAAAAACATTATTTATATGAATGCAACTACCTGAACCTCGATCAAGAGTTTCATCAACACCATTCATCTCACCAATCTCAAGAATTAGATTTCTTTTACACCATTCAAAAGCAGCTTCAGCGAATTCCTCATCTGATTTTTTATAAGCACCAAGATAATTAGCAAGAGCAATAATTTTTTTAGATCTACAATTACACCACAGGGTTGGTCTTTTATATTTACCATTTGACTTATTATATTTCATATCTGTATTGTACTCAGGTATCTTAAATTTTTTTGGTAATCTATGAAAATCAACAGGTGATCCTTGATTTGATCTAAGTTTTTTAATATCGCCAAGGTTAGTTAAAAGGACTTTTGAAAGAGAAAGACCTCCACCAGCAATCATCTTAATATAAGTTTTATTTGGAATATATTCACGTTCTTTCATCTCATGAAAACTTGTCATAGTATATCATAACTCCATGATTATTTTTTATTCTTTAAATTTGATCCAATCACTTTAACTGGAACTCCTCCATATATCTTTCCTTTTTTCAATATCTTATTTTTTAGGACTACACTTCCAAGAGCAACTGTTACATCATCTTCAATTATTACACCTGGAAAAATAATTGATTTACCACCAATTAAACAGTTATTACCAATCTTTACTTTTTTTACATATAGTTTTCTTTCACCAATATGACCTGTTATCTGCGACCATCCACCAATTAATGTGTTATCACCAATTTCAATAGTTGGAGGATCATGTATTAATTCACTTCCAGCAAAAAGAGTATTTTTCCCAAATTTTAGCCCTACAATTCTATAAAACATAGTTCTCAATGGTATCAATGGTAAAAAAGTAACAATTTTCAAAGCAGGCCTATATAATATAAAATATAATGAATAACGATAGAAATTCTTATTTTTTATTGATATCTCATGTTCACCCTCATCAATTTTCAAGGGCAAAATCCTAATAAAAATACCAGGTATCAAAGTTTCAAAAACAATGAATAAAAAGAATGAAAAAATTAAAAAAAATGGTAAAAAAATCCAATTCCAAGCCTGAAAAAAATTAAAAAACCTAAAAGAATATAATAAAAAAGCAATTGATGGTAACATACCAAGAGAGTAAACAATAAATGGGATTAATAATAATTTAATAGATCGGAATATCGAAATAAATGATAAATCCCAGGTTGGTGTTCCACCTCGGAACCCTTTTTTACCCATATATGTCTAAATTAAAAACAACTATTTAATAAATTCTATTATATATTATTCGCTTATTGACTTATTTTCTCTAAAAATCAACAAGGGAATTATTGATACAAAAAGACCTGGTAATACTGCATATTCTGAATATGGATCTGACATAAAATTTAGCCATAAAATAGAAATAATACCACCAAGAATAAGACTCCATAATGCACCTTTGCTTGTAACATGAGTCTTTTTTTTATAAAAACCAAATAAAATTGGCATTGTGAGACCTGCTGTAAAAATAGTATAAGCAAGTTCAAGTGTTTTTAAAACATCTTTAAGATATAATGCAAGTATCAACGCAAATATTCCAATTAACAATATTCCAATTCTTGAAATATTTATATTTTTGTTTTTTAATAAATCCACACTGATTATTGTACCAGCTGATAAAAGACATGAATCTGCTGAAGAAATCATAACAGATAAAAAAGCAGCTAAGATAAAACCAGCAAGAATAGGAGATAAACTTACAACAGCAGTTGGTATTGCTATATATGGATTAGCTAAACCAGGATGTAGAACTAATGCTGAAATTGCAATTAATGCTATTGCTATTGCAAATATTAATTTGAAAACACCAGAGATAATTGTGCCTTTTCTTGCTTCCTCTTCATTTCTTGCAGATAATATTTTTGAATAAATATCAGGGCCTACTATATGTGGCATAAACATCATAAAAAAAATTGATCCTGCTGCTAAAATCCCAATATTTGAATTAATTGGAAATGACAATGTATTCATAGATAATTGACTTATACCAGATTGTGCATCTAAAAATAATATTGGTGTTGCAATAAAAACAACTCCGATAAGCATTACTAAAAATTGTATTATATCAGTATAGACAACAGCATATTGACCACCTATAATTGTATATATTATGAAGGCTGCAGTAATAGCAAATAGTAATATTTCATATTCTAAAGGAAGTATAACCTCTAAAACAAGGCTAGCTGCCTGAATCAGAAGAGATACCCAAGCAATCTCAGTGATAATTATTAGAATTGATGATGCAAGTCTTACTTTCTCATCATATATTTTTCCAGATATGTCAGGTAATGTGAAAAGACCTGTTTTTCTAACTTTATTTGCAATAAATAATCCAAGTACAATAAGACCAAATGCACCAGCTAGATCATACCAGATTGCAGGTAATCCATTTGCATAGATTCTACCACCAGCTACGATTGTTGCTGATCCGCCAACTGTTGTTGCAGTAATTGTTGCACCAATAAAATATTTATTTAAACTTCTATCTGCTAAAAAAAAACTCGTTGAATTTTTTGCCTTTTTTGATGTATAAATACCAATTACGATTAATAATGATATATATGATATGATAACTCCTAAGATAATAGTATTATCCATTGAACATTTGCATTAAAAACATCTATATAGATTTTTCTTATTCAATACATCCTATGAGATATGAAACCTTAAAAATAACATATAAAGAAAATGTAGCATTTATTATTCTTAACCGTCCAGATAGGCTTAACTCATTTGATATGAAACTTGGAAAAGAACTATATAACGTTCTGCTTGAAATAAAAGAAAAAAATGAGATTATTGCAATAGTTATAAAGGGTACTGGTAAAGGTTTCTGCGGCGGAGGAGATGTAAAAGAAATGCATCAAGCAGAAGATAAATCAAAATTTTTATGGGATCTTACTCATAATGCCATTCATAAATGTGTAGTTGAAATGAGAAACATGGAAAAACCAGTTATTGCTGCTGTTAACGGTGCTGCATTCGGAGCAGGTCTTTCACTTGCACTTGCATGCGATATTATCATTGCATCAGAGAATGCAAAATTTGGGACAGCTTTTATTGGTATAGGTCTTGCACCTGGTTGTGGAACCCAGTTTTTTACAAAAATAGTTGGTTATCAAAAAGCATGTGAATATATACTTACATCAAAAATTTTTGATTCAAAAAAAGCATTAGATCTTGGTCTTGTAAATATGGTCGTAAAAGATGAGGATTTAGATATAGAAGTTGAGAATTTTTTAAGTAAATTTAGAAAACTACCTCCAATTGCTGTTGGAAAAGCAAAGATGCTTATAAATAAAAGCTTGGATAATAATTTTATCTCCCATTTGAACCTTGAAAGTAAAACAGCTTCAGAATCAGCTAAAACAGATGATTTCAAGGAGGGTGTTACAGCTTTTGTTGAGAAGAGAAAACCAAATTTTAAGGGAAGATGAATATTAATTTATTTTATTTATAATATTATAAAAAAATTTATATAATAATAAGTTAACTATTATTAGTATAATTGATAAAAAGAGATGAGATTTATGTATAAAAAAATAGGAATAAGCCTTGTAATATTTGTGTTACTAACCTTAGTAATTACACCGATTGTTAGCAGTGAAACTATTGGTACTGGAAGTATAACAGCATTAAATCAAGAAGGAACATTCAAAGTAAAAGAAAATCTAGATAATAAAGTGATCTTTTTATTTGGAAAAGATGTAATAATAAATATGAGAGATGGTGGAGAAATACAAATAGGTGGCAGACCCTATAGTGGAGAAAATTCTTTTAAAATTAATAGTTTCTTTGGCTTTGCTATACAGTTTTGGGGTGGAGCATCTCATGTTATTGAAGACTCAAGACTATTTGTTTTAGGATTTGGAATAGGAATAGAAAAAATTGATATATCCGAACTCTAAACAAACTCATTTTAACTTTTTTTTTCGTCAATAGTTGTAAAAACTTTAGAAATCTTTATCTATTTTGCCTAGCCTAACATCGCCTGCATAACCTAAAATATGATAGATCTAGGAGGCAAAACATACTTGGTATATGAGACTATTGATGTTATAAAAAAAGATGATGTTTCAACTATAACTATGAAACGTCCAGAATTTCACAATGCAATGAATGAAAAACTTATGAAAGAACTAACAGATTTTTTTAAAAAAATATCTAGAGACAATAAAACAAAAATAATAGTTCTAACAGGGGCTGGTAAATCTTTTTCAGCTGGCGCGGATCTTAACTGGATGAAAAGCATGGCTGAATATACTATGGAAGAAAACATTCAAGATAGTAGGTTACTACTAAATTTATATGAATCTATTTATAACTGCCCCAAACCTGTTATTGGAAGAATAAATGGTCATGCATTTGGCGGAGGAGTTGGTCTTATTGCTGTTTGTGATATTACTATTGGAATCCCTAATAAAAAATATGCGTTTAGTGAAGTAAATCTTGGAATAATCCCATCAGTTATATCAACTTATATTGTAAGAAGAATAGGGCTTGCAAATATGCGCCGTCTTTTCTTAACAGGTGAAAGATTCACATCTGAATACGCAGAAAAAATTGGTCTAATTGATTTTGTAGTACCCGAAGAAAATTTAGATAAAGAAATACAAAAAAATATAGAATTTCTTAGATCTTCAGGAGAAAAAGCAATGGGGGAAGTAAAAAAACTAGTAGATTCATGTGAAAAATTTGATAGAGAAAAATATAAAGAATATACTGTTAAAAAAATATCAGAACTAAGAATTTCAGATGAAGGACAAGAAGGAATAAAAGCATTTTTAGAAAAAAGAAAACCAAGTTGGAGAAATGATTAAAAATGTTTAAAAAAGTATTAATAGCAAACCGTGGTGAGATAGCAGTTAGAATAATTAAAGCATGTCAAATGATTGATATTAAGACAATAGCGATTTATTCAGATGTTGATAAAAAAGCACCTCATGTACAAATTGCTGATGAAACATATAATCTTGGAGATCCAACACCAGTCCAAAGCTATCTAAACATCCCAAAAATCATTAAAATTGCAAAAGAAGCAGAGGCAGACGCAATTCATCCAGGTTATGGATTTCTAGCTGAAAACCCTGATTTTGCAAAAACATGTCTTGATATTGGCATTAAATTTATTGGACCAAAACCAGAAGTAATAAGCCTTATGGGGGATAAAATTGCAGCAAAAAAAACAATGGAGAAAGCAGGAGTCCCTGTTATCCCTGGCTATCATGGTTCAAAACAAGATACAAAATCTTTGGTTAAAGAAGGAGAAAAAATTGGTTTTCCATTACTTGTAAAAGCAGCAGCAGGTGGCGGAGGAAAAGGAATGAGAATTGTTCATTCCAAAGATAAACTTGAAGAAGCAATCGAAGGATCAAAAAGAGAATCTAAATCATCATTTGGTGATGATACTGTTTTTCTTGAGAAATATCTTGATAAACCAAGGCATATAGAATTTCAGATTCTTGCTGATGAACATGGAAATATTGTTCATCTTTTTGAACGTGAATGTTCCATCCAAAGACGTCATCAAAAAATAATTGAGGAAACACCATCACATATAATGACAGAAAAACTCAGGAAAAAAATGGGAGATGCAGCGGTTAAAGCAGCTGAGGTAGTTGGATATACTAATGCAGGGACAGTTGAATTTATGGTCGATAAAGACCAAAATTTTTATTTTATGGAGATGAACACACGTCTTCAAGTAGAACATCCAGTAACTGAGATGACAACAGGTGTTGATCTAGCAAAATGGCAGCTTAAAATTGCTGATGGTGAAAAACTAATCTTAAAACAAAAAGATATATCACAGAGAGGTCATGCAATCGAATGTCGTATTTATGCAGAAGATCCATCAAATGGTTTTTTACCAAGTATAGGTGTTCTTGAAAAAGTTCAAGCTCCAAATGGACCAAATATCCGTGATGATAGCGGCATCTATACAGGATTAAATGTAACACCATATTATGATCCTATGCTTAGTAAATTAATTGTTAGTGGAGAAAACAGAGATGATGCGATACAAAAGATGATATGGGCTCTATCTCATTATGCGGTTCTTGGTGTTACAACAAATATTCCATTTTTAAGGAAAGTAGTTGAGCATCCTGAATTTAAAAAAGGAAATACAACTACTCATTTCATTAATAATTTTTTTAAAGATTGGACAATTGCAAAAAAAGGCCTTCCTATTGATGCAATAATTAGTCTTGCTGTTTATGATTCAATGCATACTAAAAAACAAGAAATCGTTCGATATAAGGAATCAGATCCACATAATCCTTGGAGACATATGGGACGTTGGAGAATAGGTGGAAAGGAGGGTGAATAATATGTTTATCAACTATGAACATGAAAATAACGTTTATAATGTTACAGTGGAACGAAGAAAAAACAATTATTATGTAACATATGATAACTCAGAATATAAAGTTGAAGCTGAAGAAATAAAAAAAGGTCATATGAAAATTAAAATCGGTGACCGAATAATCAAATCGATAATAACTGAGGGTGACAAAGAGAAATTTGTTTTTGTGGAAGGAAATGTCTACAAGGTCTTGCCGATTGAACTAACAGGAATAAAAAAATCACGTAAGAAAAAAGAAGAAGGAGATCTAAGCTCACCAATATCAGGTAAAGTTGTAAATGTAAAGGCGAAAAAAGGTGACAAGATAAAAAAAGATGATGTGATAATGGTCATAGAAGCAATGAAAATGGAATATATCATTAGATCGCCTTATGATGGAATAGTACAAAAAATAAATTTCAAGGAAAATGATCAAATAGAAATAGGTGAAATAACAGCTGAGGTTAAGAAAAAGTAGTATTATTAAAAAAAAAAATTTGAGGGAGTATTATTATGGATGTAATTGAAAGTAATATTAAAACATCAAATAGTGAATTCAAAGAGAATCATATACATTATGAAAAACTAGTTAAAAATCTAAAAGAAAAAATATCTATCGCTATGATGGGAGGCGGAGAGGAAAGAATTAAGATTCATAAAAGTAGAAATAAAATGCTTGCACGTGAACGAATAGATTCACTAATTGATCCTGATACACCTTTTATGGAATTTAACACACTAGCTGGATTTGATATGTATAAAAATAAAGCACCATGTGCAGGGATTATAACAGGTATTGGACTTATACATGGAAGAGAGGTAATAATCGTTGCAAACGATGCAACAGTTACTGGTGGTACATATTTTCCAATGACTGTTAAAAAACATTTGAGAGCTCAGCAGATTGCAAAAGAAAATAACCTACCCTGTATTTATCTTGTAGACAGTGGTGGTGCTTTTCTTCCAAAGCAAGATGAAGTCTTCCCAGATCGTGAACATTTTGGAAGGATTTTTTATAATCAAGCGACAATGAGTTCGATGGGAATACCGCAGATAAGTTCAGTTATGGGCAGCTGTACTGCGGGTGGAGCTTATGTGCCAGCTATGAGTGATGAGACAATAATTGTAAAAGGTACTGGTACAATATTTCTTGGGGGTCCACCACTTGTAAAAGCTGCAACAGGTGAAGAAGTATCAGCTGAAGATCTAGGAGGTGCTGATGTACATTGCAAGGAGAGCGGTGTTAGTGATCATTATGCTCATGATGATAATGAAGCAATAGGCATGGTTAGAAATATCGTTGAAAATCTAAACCGCCCTGAGAAAACCTATCTTGATATAAAAAAACCAGAGGAACCAGCATATGATGTAAAAGAAATCTATGGTATAATTCCAAAAGATTCTCGTAAACCATTTGACATAAAAGAAATAATAGCTCGTGTTGTTGATGGCTCTAAATTCCATGAGTTTAAAGAATATTATGGCCCAACGCTTGTATGTGGTTTTGCACGGATCATGGGATACCCTGTTGGAATTCTAGCTAACAACGGAGTTTTATTTTCTGAATCGGCTCTCAAGGGGACACATTTCATTGAGATGTGCTGTCAGAGGAAAATACCGCTAGTGTTCCTTCAGAATATTACTGGTTTTATGGTTGGTAAAAAATATGAGTCAGGTGGTATAGCTAAAGATGGAGCAAAAATGGTTAGTGCGGTTGCAACAGCAAATGTACCAAAATTTACTGTAATTATTGCTGGTTCGTTTGGTGCGGGTAACTATGGTATGTGTGGAAGAGCTTATGAGCCAAGACAACTTTGGATGTGGCCAAATGCCCGTATTAGTGTCATGGGCGGTCAGCAAGCTGCTAACGTTCTTCTAACTGTTAAAAAAGATCAGATGTGGCGAAAAGGAAAAGAACTAAGTGAAGAAGAAGAAAAAGCAATAACAGAGCCGATTCTTAAAAAATATGAGACAGAAGGAAGCCCATATTATAGTACCGCTCGAATTTGGGATGATGGAATAATTGATCCTGCTGATACACGTATGGTCCTTGGACTTGGTATTTCAGCTTCACTTAATGCACCAATTCCTGATTGGAGACCTGGTGTATTTAGAATGTAAAAAAATTATTATATTATTCATATCTTACTGCTTCAATAGGGCTCATCTTAGCTGCTTTTCTAGCTGGATATATACTTGATATAATTCCAACAAACATTGATACGCCGACAGCTAGTATAATTGAAACAATACTAATAACAGGGCTAATCGATGGAGCAGGTCCCATAAATCCTGATGTTAGAAAAGAAAAAGCATATGATCCAATTATACCAAGCATTATTCCAATAATGCCTCCGATAAGACTAATCAATAAACCTTCCATTAAAAAAATATATAAAATATCACTATTTCTTGCACCTATCGCCTTCATAATTCCTATCTCATGGGTTCTTTCTAAAACAGATGTAAGCATGGTATTCATAATACCAATAGATGCAACAATAAGAGCAATACCTGCAATTGCGATTAATACTGCCTGAATAATTGATAAAACATTTTGTATACTCTCAATAATAGATGTCATCGTAATAGCATTTGCAAAATCCTCATCACCATGGTTTTCACCGATAAGATATTCAATCTCTTCAGCGATATATTCAACATTATCAACATTATAAACTCTTATCATAATTCCACTAATATTTTCCTGACCTGTTATTCTTTTAAAATCTCTTAATGTTAAATGTATGTAGTCATCAGTCTCTGTTGACATCCCTTCACCTTGTTTATTATAGATACCATTTACAACAAAATTTTTATTATTTATCTCAATTTTATTTCCAACTGTAATTTCTGTATCAAAATATTCATGTGCGATGTTATATCCAATTATACATTTATTCTGATCGTTTTCATCCATGAAGCTTCCTGATTCTAAACCTAAAAAATCAATTCCAAAAATATTTGACATTGACTTAGGTTCTATTCCAAGTGCACTTACTATCTGATTTTCATTATTATATTCAACAATAATTTTTGAAAATAACATAGAACTCATAGTTCTTATACCATTAATTCTTGATATATCATCAATATCTCTATCATTAAAATATTCTCCAGTACCACCAGTTGTTCCCGCACCCGTTGCTCCAATTGATATGTCAGATGATGTAACAATTATCATATCTGAAAGAGATGATAGCTCACCAGTAACTGCAGAATTCATGCCCTCGCCTATTGCCATAAGTGATACAATAGCCATTATTCCAATAGCAATTCCAAGAAGTGTTAAAAAAACCCGAGATTTTCTTTCACGTATGTTTTTTATTGCTAGATAAAAATTATCCTTTACCATAAGCACTCACCCGCCCGTCTCTAATTTGAATTACCCATTTCGCACGTTTAGCAACATTTGGATCATGTGTAACGGTTATTACTGTAGTTCCATTTTTGTTTATATCCTCAAGAATATCCATTATCTTATTTCCACCACGTGTATCAACATTGCCAGTTGGTTCATCTGCAAGAATTATTGAAGGTTTATTTGATAGTGATCTTGCAATTGCCACTCTTTGCTGTTCTCCTCCACTCATTTCAGAAGGTTTATGATTATATCTATGAGATAGATCTACCATATCAAGAAGTTTTTTTGCTCTTTTTATCCTCGTTTTTGTATCAACACCTGCAAAACTCATTGATAATGCTACGTTTTCTATTGCTTTTAATGTAGGAAGTAAATTGTATTTTTGGAAAATAAAACCAATTTTTTCTCTTCTTATAAGAGCAAGTTTGTTTTCATTTAGAGATGCAACATCAATACCATCAATATAGATATTTCCTGATGATGGTGTATCAAGGCAACCAATTATATTCATAAAAGTAGATTTGCCACTACCTGAGGGCCCAATTATTGCAATATAATCTCCTTTACAAATTTTTATGTTTACATCTATTAGAGCACTAACTTTTATATCTCCATGACCATAGTCTTTGTTGAGGTTTTTTGTTAAAATTACTTCCTCAGTCATTTTTTACGCCTTTTGTAATAATAAAAATAATAAACCAAAAAACCAACTAATATAATTAATGCAACAGCTAAAAAGCCATATGGATTTGTATTATCATTTGTTATTGATTCACTTACGATAAAAAAGCTTGCTACAGATGGGGTTTGATAATAATCTCCATCTTGTTTAAAACTTAGATTAAATCTTATTGGATATTCTTTACCAACATCTAAATTTTCTGCATTTACATCAAATGTAACTGAAAAAACATCATCAGGATCCATCGATCCAATAAAATATTTTGATGGTGATACTGTAGCTAAACTATCCGGAGTGATGATAACACCAGATATCTCATCTGATTTTGCGTTATAAACTTCTAAACGAAAACGACTTGTTGAACCTTTAATTATTTTTGATGGGGCACTATAAATTATTGGTGCAACATCAAGAGTATCAACAAAATCAAGGATAAAAGATTCATTTACATAATGAAAATTATCCCCATTTTTATAACTTAAAGTAAAACTAAGATTTTTCATTCCTGTTTCTTTTGGAATAATAGAAAATGTAACATCCTTAGATGTATCATTGTCAAGTGATCCAAGGAAAACATTTTCTGGGGAGAACTCAACTCCAGAAACATCTTTTGGAGTAATTTTTACACTATTAACACTTCCACCGCGATTATTAACAACTGAAAAAGTTATATCAGTAGAGCCGCTAATTGGTATTTTTGATGGCACATCTTTTTTAACAAGATCAATTCCTAGGCTACTAACTCTTACTAGAATTGGGAATCTAAGATCTTCATAACCAGCGGTTTCAAGATCAACTACAACAGAAGGAAAATAACTACCATCGCTAATATTTTTTTGAGCATAAATCTCAAATTTTGTTGTAAAGCTGCCCCCAGGTGCTAATAAACCAAAATCTTCATAATTCTTATCAGCTTTAACATCTTTTATTCCATCACCATCTTTTGAAATCCATATATTCTGAATTATTGCACCATTTTGTTTAACTGTTGCATTTGATAATGTACTAGTATCTCCTGTATTAGAAACCGTTCTAGTAGTTGTAGCAGTTGATTCACCATTTATAATAGTAACAGTTAATATTGATTTATCGCCAGGTAATAAAACATCTGGGAAAAGACTATATTCAGATACCATAACTGCGGGATTAGAAGTTACATTGTTTACTAATAAAGGTGAGATTAAAATAAATGAAATTAATATGATAATTATCTTTAAATTTTTCATCTATCCTCACCTATGATTTTATATGATGTAATATTGATCTCATTAATAAATTTTTTATATAATTGATAAAAATAAGATAATAATTAATTTAATTTCATTTTTTCATTTTGACATTATTCCACATCAAAGTTAAATAAAGTTAGTGATAGAAAATTTCATGATTACAGATGGATAATTTCAAAAAAAGATATGAATTATTAACAGGGTATTTTGCAATATTCATGCTATCAATCTTTATAATAACTATAATTTTATCTGTTTCTCTATCTCCATGGTTTAATCTCAAAGAAAATTATCTTTCTGATATAGCAGGAATTGTTGGAGAGAGGCCTATATGGTCTGCAAGAGGACCAGAATCAATAATATTTAATATTGGAATAATTTTAACAGGTATCTCTGGAATGTTATTTACTTTTTCATTATCTAAATCTATAAAAAAAAATATGCATAATGAATTCTCAAACCTTTTGCTATACACTGAAATGTTTACATTATCAGCTACTGGGATATTTCCAGTAACATTAGGTAGGATACATGTATGGAGTTCATTTATCTTGTTTTCTTTAATACCGATTGTTATTATTCTTTACGGTTATTCATTATCAAAGAAATTTGGGAAAAATTGGTTATGCATTTCAGTTTTTTTTACAGCTATATCATTATTTTCTGTAATCATTTTTGTTTTTAATAATAGTAGATCTTTATCTGAGATAATTGCATTAGTATCGATGATAACTTTTTTTTCATTCATTGGTTTTAAAATATTAAATAATCAAATGGAATATAATTATAGTATTAAAGTATATAAAAGAATGATATCAATGATAATCATAAAATTTAAATTATAGCTGAATAAATATCGCTATAAAACTATTTTTTCTATAGATTTTTTTGTATGGATGATTATATTAATGACCTATTGTATTATATTAAGTTAACAATTGTTATGGGGGTTTATTATATTATATGAATGAATCAATAGATATATCATCAATTATGATAGGTGATCATTGTAAAATTGAAAAATTAATAGATGATTTAGAGGAAAAAACATCATATGATTTTGATGATATGAAAAAATCTTTTAATCAACTTGAGTGGGAAATTGAAAAACATATTTTTGCAGAAGAAAAAGCAATATTTACATCTTATAATCCAACTGATGTAAAAGAAGGATATAAAATTTTACCTGAACTTACAAAACAGCATAATTATATAATAAACCAGATGAATAAATGGAGAAACGATATTAAAAATAAAAGAAAAATTACAGATATTTTTAGTTTTAAAAAATATATCATTAAACATAAGAAATATGAAGAAAAAGAAGTATATCCAAGACTTGATAAATCATTAGATTTTGAACAAAAAAAGAAGATAATATCAAAAATCAAAGAAATAATATAAATAAAAGAAAACAATTTTGAGTTAATGGTTGAAATGATTAAGAAAAGTTACAAATGTCCAAACTGTGGGAAAGAAATTATAGTTGAAAACGATGAAATACCAAAATGTTGTGGTGAAGAAATGAAACAGATACCACTTGATGTTTGCACTCAGCCTCATGAATCAGAATATTCAGGTCCATTTGAAGAAGATGAACCTTGCGATAATGGTAGATCTGTATGAAGAATATGTTATGGCGGAGGTGAAAAATTTATGAAAGATGAAACAAATATTTGTTTAGTATGTGGTGAAGAGCATGGTCTTGATGATATCCATACAATTGAGATAAAAGGTAAAGAAAAAAAGATATGTAAAGGTTGTATTACCGCAATAAAAGGAATTATTTAATATTAGATTCTTTTTTCTCTACTAGGCCTTCTTTCAGGTATTGAATGAGCTTGTTTTTTACCATTTTTTATTTCTTTTGAAACATATAATGCACAAAAACAGGAGCCATACTCTTTTAGATCTGGATCTCTATATAAACATGGACAGATAATATCAGTATCTTCTTCCTTTTTTCCTGATGCAAGTCTACATGGACAAGCCCAATATCCATATCTCTGTTGATTAATTAAAAGGCTTTTAATTAGTTCTTTTGTAAAATCAATATCTGGATTAAGATGATAACCTTTTGATTCAGCATATTTATTAAGACGATTATATGTCTCATCAATTTTTTCTTCTGTAATCTTATCTTTCATTTATTTAACTCCTTTTTTATTTCTTCTTCCTTAAAACCAGTTATACATTTTTCCTTTCTAAAAATAATAGTTGGAAACGAAAGTCTAGGATTCCATTTTTCAATTTTTTCCATTATTTCATCTTTATCATCTTCTTCTAATAAATCAACATATATATATGAAAAAGACACACCAAGATCTTTTAAAAGCTGCTTTGTTCTTCGACACCATACACATGTGCTAAGAGCATATAGCATTATATCACCTTTATCTTTGCCTTCTACTTTTTCTTTTTTAATCATTTTTTATCTTTCCTCAAATTTATTATGATATATAAAATCAGATATTTTCTTCCTTTCTGGTCTATTTTTTTCTGCTTCTTTTTGTTTATCTGAGAGTTTCTCATCAATTACATCTGAATGTTTTCCAATAATAATTAAGGTAATAACATCTAATTCATCAGGTATGTTTAATATTGCACGTGTTTTTTTTGGGCTATAACCAGCTATTGGATGAGCAACAAGACCAAGCTCTGTTGCTCTAAGTATAATTGCTTCACATGCCATACCAATATCAAAACGATAATAAATTCTATCATATATGACACAGTCATCATCTTTTTTTCCAAGAACAACTATTATCATCGATGCTTTTTCAGCCCAGTTATTTCCTTTAGATAATGCTTCATGCATTTTATCTAGCATATCTTTTTCGTATACAAAAATAAATTTCCATGGTTGATTATTAAAACAAGATGCAGTTATTTGAGCACATCTAGATAAATCGTTAATTATTTTTTTTGTAATTTTAATTGGTTTAAATGATCGATATGCCCTTCTTTTTTCAATTGCTTTTATTACATCCATGATATTTTTCCCCCTTAAGAATAATATAAAAAAATAAAAGCATGGTATTTTTTATTTATTATTTTTTTCTGATTCTTTTCTAAGCTCACGTCTAAGAATTTTTCCACTAATGGTCTTAGGAAGTTCTTCAACATATTCAATTATTCTTGGATATTTATATGGAGCTGTTGTCTCTTTAACATGGTTTTGTATCTCTTTTGTAAGAGCATCTGATGGTTTGTATCCTTTTGCAAGAACAACATAAGATTTTACAACAATCCCCCTAACGCCACCAGGATCTGGTGCTCCAACTACTGCACATTCAGCTACTGCAGAATGTTCAATTAAGGCAGATTCTACTTCAAATGGTCCTATTCTATATCCTGATGACTTTATTACATCATCATCTCTTCCAACAAACCAGAAATATCCATCTTGATCCTTATACCCTCTGTCCCCGGTATAATAATAATCTCCTTTGAATGATTTTTGCATTATTTCTTTATCTTTCCAGTATTCTTTAAAAAGACCTGGTGGTCTTTCATCACCAAGATATATCGCTATGTTTCCTTCTTGATCTGATGGTAGTTCTTTTCCATTATCATCTACAATTCTTACATCATGACCAGGTGTTGGTTTCCCAACTGATCCATATTTAATCTTCATAAAAGGATAGTTTGAAAGAACACATACTGTCTCAGTCTGACCATAGAAATCATATATTTCAAGTCCAAAAGCTTTTTTCCAAACTCGAATGATTTCAGGGTTAAGTGGTTCACCTGCACTCATACTATGTCTAAGTTTAAGATTATATTTTGCTAGATCCATCTGTATTAGCATACGATATACTGTTGGTGGTGCACAAAAAGTTGTAACACCATATCTTTCCATAGCACGAAGCAGACCATCTGCATCAAAACGCCCAGGAGTTTCCCATTGAATCACTGCCGCACCAACTATCATCTGTCCAAATAATTTACCCCATGCAGCTTTTGCCCAACCTGTTTCAGAAACGGTCCAATGTAAATCTTTACCAGTAAGAGCCTGTGCAAATCTTGCAGTTACCTCATGACCAAGAGGGTAACTATGTGTATGTAGAACCATCTTTGGATGACCTGTAGTGCCAGATGTAAAATAAATAAGCATAGGATCTGTTGATTTAGTCTTACCAATTTCTTTTTCAGAAATTTTATCATCAACTTCACTCATTTCCTCGTCATAGTTATACCAACCTGTTCTTTTGCCATCAATAAGCATCATATGTTTTAAACTCGGACATTTTCCTTTAATGTTCTCAACAATATCTGCATGATCAAGATCAGTTATAACCATCGATGCTTCTGCACGGTTAATTCTATATTCAATATCTTTAGACTTAAGTAAAACAGTACCAGGCATTGGTATAACACCTAACTTAAACATGCCAATAAGAGATATATACCATTCTGGAATACTCTGAAGAATTACAAGAACTCTTTCACCTTTTTTCACACCAATTTTTTTAAGAACATTTGCAAATTTATTCGATGCTCTGCTTAGATCATAGAAAGTATGATATCTATCATGTTTGCCTGTTCTATCTATTGATATCAAAGCTAGTTTTGTTCGATCTTCTGCCCATTTATCTACGACATCAAAACCAAAATTGTAATATTTTGGAATTTCCCATTCAAAGTTTTTATATAGTTCGTCATATGTTTTTGTCTTATTCATGTGTTATTTGCTCCTATTTTTTTTATAATCCTAATTGCCTTGATATTACCATCCGTTGAACTTCTGATGTGCCTTCTCCTATGGTACATAGTTTAATATCTCTAAAATATCTTTCAACTGGATATTCCCTAGTATAACCATATCCACCAAGTATCTGTATTGCTTTAACTGTAGCGTTCATTGCTTTCTCTGATGCAAAAAGCTTTGCCATACTTGCTTCTTTAGTGAATCTAATATTTTTATCTTCCATATCAGCTGCTCTAAAAACTAGTAATCTTGCAGCATCAATATCTGTTGCCATGTCAGCAAGCATCCATTGTATAGCTTGGTTTTTCCCTATTGGTTTACCAAATTGCTCCCTTTGTTTTGCATAATCAAGACTATCTTCAAAAGCTGCTCTAGCAATACCAACACTCATCGCTCCAATAGCAGTACGGCCTCTATCAAGAATATTCATAGCTCCAATAAAACCATAATCTTTCTTTCCAATAAGATTTTCTTTAGGAACTCTACAGTCCTCAAAAATTAGTTCAGCGGTATGACTACCTCTAAGGCCTAGTTTATCCTCAAGCTGCCCTATTTTAAAACCAGGAGTATCTTTTTCTACAATAATTGCGCTTATGCCCTTTGCTCCTTTGCTTTTATCAGTCATTGACATAACAATTACTACTTCAGCTTGATCGCCACTAGTAATAAATTGCTTAGTCCCATTAATAACCCATTCGTCTCCATCTAAAACAGCTGTTGTTGTTCCAGCTGCTGCATCAGAACCTGCATTTGGCTCTGTTAATGCCCATGCAGCAAGTGTTTCTCCACTGCAGAGTTTTGGAAGATATTTTTTCCTTTGTTCCTCTGTTCCATGTTCATAAATATGGCCTATGCCAAGAGAGTTATGAGCTTCAACATTAATACCTGTGGATCCACATGCTCTTGAAATCTCTTCAAGTGCTATCATATAACTAATCCTATCAATTCCTGATCCGCCATATTTCTGTGGGACAGTCATACCCATAAGACCCATTTTCCCCATTTTTTTATACATATCTTCTGGGAAATATTCTTCTTTATCAATTTTTTCAGAAAGAGGTTTAATGTTTTTATCACAAAACTCTCTAATTGTTTTTTTAAACAGTTTTTGTTCTTCTGTAAGGCTAAAATCCAAACGGTATCACCAAGCCAGAGATATGCTTTTCATTTAAATCATTTAGGTATTAAAATTCGTTGTTAGTCGAAAAAATTTTTATTTTAAAATCTTACCTGTTTCAATATACCACAAATATAAATCAAGCTCAGCTAAGCTTAGGTTTGTTTGTTTTGCAATAACTCTTAATTTATTTTCTATCTCAAAATATTTTTTTTTCGTTAAAGATTTTGGTTTATCTATAAAATTATATCTAGATAGTATATCTATTATATGAAAATCAATTATTGCATAATCATCAAAACCAATGTTTCTTAGAAAATGACTTGCTTCTTTATATCCAAGCCCTTTTACATTTTTCACAATCCATTCTCTAATTGCTTTTTTATCATGAAAACATACTATTTCATTAAGCCTGTTTTTACATTTTTTTGATTCTTCTATATATTCTGCTCTAGCATTTGGAAACCTATGACCATATTCTTTAAGTTTCATAGCGATATTTTGTCGTTTTTCATTATGAAAACACATTCCTATCTCATCTTGTATTTTAATTGATTTTTCAGCATTATAATTTGCTGTTAATAGACAAAAACATAGTTCATCAAAAAGATCTTTATTTGATCTTTTATTAATATTTTTAAAATCCTTAATCCTATTGTTTATAGTGTTTTTGATTTCACTGTTTTTAAGATCCTCGATTTTCTTTATTAGTTGTTGTTGATTCATGTTGAGTTTACCATAATAATATTAATAATAGATAAAGGGATGGGATGGAGAAGCAAAATCGACAACTCTTTTTCCAAAAATATTTTTTGGTGAGGAGAGGAGGAAAAGATGGGATGTTTTATTAAAAAACCCGTTGTTATTCTGCTTCTCCAATTTAGTGAAACTAAATATTTTTTTGTTTTACCACCTCTAATTTTAATTTTATTTTTTTCGTGCATTGTCCCCAAAAACACCAAGATTAACAATTGTTAAAATAAAATAGGGTATTTAAATGTTTCGTTCAAAATTTCACAAAAAGACGATAAAATTAAAACATCTCTGGATGCTCTGTATGAACTGGTACAATCTCATCAGGATCAATTCTATTGATCATACTTTTTATCTCAGTTCCACAGGCATGACCTGATGCATGAGCAGAAAATTCTTCTATGTTATATTTTTCAAGCCAATTGTTTTTTCTTTCTTCATCTAAAAACATATCATCACTAAAAGGTTCACATGAAGATTTTATCCAAATAGCATTTTTAGGTTTAATATCAATAAGTTGATTAATCTCCCATAAATTCATAGAAACAACATATTTTTCAGGTTTTTTTACTAATTCTCTAAATGTTATACAATTATTTTTCATAGAATTATTTTTACCCCATATAAGATCCTGTTCCCATTTTTTATATTCCCTTTTCGGGTGAAATTCTTTAAAAATCGTTTCAATATCATCTCTTTTACTAAAAAGTAAACCCCATTCTTTAGGAGGAATAAGTATTTTTACATCTTTTGGTTTAAAACTACATATATCTTGTAACTCATTTATAAGATAAGCCTGTTTAGGGGTTACAACAAAATTTCTTTTATTTTCATTTGACGCATTATATATAGTTGTAACCCTATCAAGGTCCTTTATTGGATGTTCAACAAAAACAAGACCAGATGATTTACTAATATAATTACTAATAACTGAATTTACTTTTTTTTCACTATCTTTATCATCTGAATCAATCCTTGTACCTTCACTTATTAACCATCTAGGATTAGCCTTCTTTGATTTTTCAATAAATTTTTTACTGTCTTCTTCGTGATAACCATGAAAACGAATATCACCAGTATAAACAAGATTACCTACATCAGAATATACAATAAATCCACATGAACCTGGAAGAGAATGATCAACATTTATCATCTCAATTTTTAAATCTTTAATTTTTATTATTTCTTCATCTTTCATTATGTTAAATTTTCTATTTTTTATATATCCTTTTTTTGATCTATTAATTTTGCTAAGACCACCGTTTTTATTTTTATAAAAATCAAAAGTTGGAGATATTGTCACAAGATCCTGAAAAGATCCAATGCCTGTGTCCTCAATCACCTTTAACATTTGATAAGTAGTTTTTGTACAATATATTGGAATGTCTTCTCTTAAAAAATGTATATATTGCGCATGATCTGCGTGCGCATGAGTTAGAAAGACTGCATCAATTTCTTTATTTTCATCTTTTCTACCCATATGATAAAGATAATCCTCACGATATATTCCTTTTAGATCTGGTAAAAGATCCATTTCAAGAAAATCAATTAAAGATCTTGATTTTCTAGGGTTTAAATATTCTGAGAAATATTTAGATATTTGTTTAAAGCTCATACCAAAATCAAGGAAAATCCTTGTGTTTTTATGTTCAAGGAGAATCTTATTTCCCCCAATTTCATTTACTCCTCCAAGACATTTTATTTCCATAAATCTCTTATTACTCCAAAAAATGAATTATTATATAACTCAAACTCTCAAATTTATTATCTTTATTAATTTGCTAATTTTTGTCTTCTATATTCCTCTAGTTCCTTATTTGTAAATTGACTACCACAATTTGGACATATAATTGGGTTTTCATCTGATCTTCTAATCCATCGATGACCACAAATTGGACAGTTCTCCCTCTTCATAAATTTCAACCTGTCTGTAAATTATAAACATTGATTATTTAAAAATATATCTATCAATTTATTAGAAAAATTTAAATAAATAAAAAAGAGTGAATATTTTTTTTAATTAAATTTAGCTGAGTTACCCCACATAAAATAAGTTGGTCCTTTAATTGCCATTACACGCCAGAAAAACTCAGAATTTGTTTCGTTATATCTGCCTAAACCAGCAATTGCTGTTGTATTTTCAGAATCAAGGTATAGTTGTTTACCAATCATATAATCGCCCCAAAAAAATCCTTTTAACCGTGTCACATTATCATCATCGAATTCTTTGAAATCAACTTGAAAGTATCCAACTCTTTTAAGTTTTGAATGATAACCAATAGAATAATAACCTATTATCTTACCGAGAGGAATATATAATTCTCCAACTATATTTAGACCCCAATAACCTGTAAAATTACCTTGTGCCCATAATGGTCTATTTTCATTTGAAAAATGGTTTTCTTTGATAAAATCTTGATTTTTATTAGTTTTTATTATTTTTGTTGATATGGATATTGTTGTTGGCATTATTAATAATAAAACGCATATACTTATTGCAATTATTATCTTCTTCATAATACAATTCACAATAATATTATAATAATATAAGAATATAAATTTTACTATAAAAAAAAATAAAAAAATTTTATTAGTATGAACTAAAGGTACCTACAAAATATGGGGCTGGGCCAATAATGCTCATTGCACGACCAATAAAATCAAATTCAGTATCATCATTATTATTGAATTTAATAAATCCAATAAACGGAAGACTACCTTGATCGTTTATTATTTTTCCAATTATAATATGCTTACCAAATATGCCTCTAACTTCACCCTGTTTATTTTCATCTTCATTAGACCAAATTCCAGCAAAAAAACCACCACGGTTTCTATTTTTAAAATAACCACCAAAAACCGCTGCTAGTTCTCCTTCATTATCTCCTTTCGGAATTCCACCTAAGAATTCACCATCCCATTCTACTTCATTTTTTAATTTAGATGTTTCATCTGCATTTATTGATGGTTTTTGCATATTAACAGAACTAACCATAGGAACTGATGCTATAAAAACAAAAACCAAAAAAGCAAATATTTTTTTATTCATTTTTTATTTTTACCTCCCAAATACATATTATTGAGAATAATAATAACATATATTATTAATAATTTTTTGTTAAGAATTAGTTTTCTGCCGTTAATTTTCATTTGACAATTTTAAATCTTTGGATTGATAAATTATATAAGTTATTTAATTATTGGTAAGAATAAATGTTAGAAAAGATAAAAAAATCTGAAAAAGAATGGAAAAATATTCTTTCACCGGATCAATTTTATGTATTAAGAAAAAAAGGAACAGAAAGACCATTTTCAGGTGAATTATTAGAAAATAAAAATAAAGGAATTTATAAATGTGCAGCATGTAATAATTATCTTTTTTTATCTGAATCAAAATTTGATTCTGGAAGTGGTTGGCCAAGTTTTTCAATGCCAATTAAAACTGAGAATATTAAGTTAGAAAAAGATTATAGTATGGGTATGAATAGAATAGAAGTTTTATGTTCAAGATGTGGTAGTCATCTTGGACATGTTTTTGATGATGGCCCCTCTCCTTCTGGTAAAAGGTATTGTATTAACTCAATATCATTAGTATTTCAAGAAGAAAAATAATTTATTTTTTTATTATTAGAGATATATGCATGTACATATGCAGGTAGTTATTCATTGGCACATACTTTTATAAATAAAAACATGCATTATATGTCTGGACGGGATGCATGAAAATAACCATAATCTAGAAAGATCTATCGAGATTAAAAGACCAATTGTTATGAGAGCTCTTAGAAGGAGTAATATTAGAAAAAAAATAGCTGAATATTTATTTGATATAAGTCCTAGTTCGAGTTATACTAGTGAAATAGCATATCATGTTAAAACTACTCCAACAAATGTCATAGGCGCTCTTAGAGGTATGAATTCTAGATATCGTGAGGAAGAATCTTTAATTAGTTTAAACATTGTTAAAGAAGAACGTGGTGGTAAAAATATTAAACTTTATTGTATAACTCCTTTTGGAAAAGAGATTATTGAGCAAATTAAGAAATAATTTTTTTTTTGACATTTTTACAAAAAAGAAAAATAAAACGTTAGTTTTAAATATTATTAATAATAGAGTATAACATTAATTTGGTATTTGGCAAAATATAGTCAACTATCAAAAGGTGAGGAGACAATTGAGACAAATTAATACACAATCAAATCTCAAAAAAAATATTAAACACATAATACCATTAATAATGATATTAATAGGATTAACAATTATACTAATAGATGGTGTTAACGCATCAAATAATAATGAATATTTAATAGATTCAGTAAATATTGGCGATATAATAGATGAAAATAATCATGATTTAATATCATGGGGTCCAATTGTAAAACCAACTGGTAGCTCATGGGGAGGTGGAGATGATGGTAACCTTAGAACAGTTTGGTATTATGAACAAGAAAAAGCAATTGGTATATGGCATTTAGATGAGAATAATGGATTAATTACATATGATAGTTCAAATAATAATTATAATGGAAAAATTGATGGAGCAACATGGGATTCTGGTAAAAAAGTAAATTCATTATATTTTAATGGGATTAATAATTCTATAGATTTTGGAGATATTACTAAAATAGATGGGTCAAAAGAACTATCAATATCGTTATGGGTAAAAGTTGATAATCTAAGCAAGGATCTTGATATCCTATCAAAAGATATCCATGATTGGAATTCACAATTATTACTATGGAGAGATGAAACAGGTACAGTTACTGGTAATAAAGATACATTTTCAATTGTTGTAAGCGATGGATATAATGAAGCAAGAATTGAAGGAGAATCAAATGCTTGTTCAGATAATAATTGGCATCATATATGTATAATTTTTAAAGCAAATGATCAACAAGGTTTAAGATTGTTTATTGATGGGATAGAAGATAATAATAGCCCAGTTAGCACATTAAATATTAATAGATTGAATAGTAATAGTAATTCATTATTAGTTGGGAAATCTATTGATAAAGGGAAATATTTTAATGGAAATATTGATGAAATATGTATATGGGGTTTTGTATTAACTCTACAAGAAATTGAAGATTTATTTAATGAAAATATTGATCCATATTCAATTGTTAGAAATCTTGATGAACCATGGTCTAGTCTAAAAATGATGATAAATAATGATTATGTTGGTAGTAGACTTGAAATTAGAGCCCTTGATGGAATTGCAGATGATAGTTTTGTAGTTTATATTAATAATAATAAAATTTATGATTATGCTGATCAAGCATCAACAGAGACATGGATTACTCATAATATAGACATTTCAAATTATGATATAACAGGTTTAATCACAATTAAAATATTGTCAACTTCAGATGAATGGCAACATTTTGAAACATATGGTCAACTAGGCATAAGCTGGTTAAGGTTATATGCTTGTGAGAACGGAATTATTACCACAATTAATTTTAGAAATTCTAATGATGAACCAATTTCAGGTGGATTTGTTGAATATCATGATCAAGAATGGATAGAATTTGGAATCACTGATAATCAAGGAAAGGTTAATAAAACACTTGATGAAGGAAAATATTCTTTTAGGATAAAATATTATGATGCATATAATAAAATTAGGCAGGATATTAGAAAAAATCCTATTGTAAATTTTTCAACAAAAAATGTTTCTGTTAAATTTGTTGATAGTATGGGTCTTCCATTGCCTGGTGGTAATGTTAGTTTAAATTCTGGTGGTTGGAAAGATCTTGGTGTCACTGGTGATAATGGTCTTGTTTTTGGTGAGTTTTTAGCTCGTAAGTATACTTTCAGACTTTGTTATGATGGTTCTTGTATTTCAAAAAGACAGGATATAAATGATGATCCTTTAGTTGTTTTTTCAACTGTTAATGTTACTGTGAGGTTCCTTGATAGCAATAGTAATCCAATATCAGATGCAGATGTTAGCTATAATTCTGATGGTTGGAAATCAATTGGTCTTACAAACAAATCCGGTGAAACAACAGTTGAGTTAATACCAAGAAAATATTCATTTAAAGTAAGCTACAATAATGAAAGTCAAACTATTAGACAAAATATAAATGATAATCCTTTAGTTGTTTTTTCAACTGTTAATGTTACTGTGAGGTTCCTTGATAGCAATAGTAATCCAATATCAGATGCAGATGTTAGCTATAATTCTGATGGTTGGAAATCAATTGGTCTTACAAACAAATCCGGTGAAACAACAGTTGAGTTAATACCAAGAAAATATACTTTTAGGATAAAATATTATGATGCATATAATAAAATTAGGCAGGATATTAGAAAAAATCCTATTGTAAATTTTTCAACAAAAAATGTTTCTGTTAAATTTGTTGATAGTATGGGTCTTCCATTGCC
>Ga0272441_10000846_pt1 | contig 67356 bp, 59 predicted proteins | sample SSMProp6N_FD_193582 | JGI IMG/M metagenome (GOLD analysis project Ga0272441, IMG submission 193582) | Marine sediment archaeal communities from Little Sippewissett salt marsh, Falmouth, MA, United States - SSM-Prop-6N | ecosystem: Environmental > Aquatic > Marine > Wetlands > Sediment ... | reverse complement strand
TGCCGTAGAGCGTAATCGATATCAGGTCGTCACCGTAGATACCGCTGTAATCAGCCGTTATGTCGGGGAATATGTCCCGTGGATCTGTTATCTTTGCCATTTTGTGCCTCTCTTGTCTTAAAATCCGCGGCCGGCGCCACCGCCACCGCTCATGCCGCCGCCGAATCCGCCAAATCCGCCACCGAATCCGCCGAATCCACCGCCCCCTCCCCTGCCCCCCATGAGGAGCAACAAGATGAGAAAGGGGAGCATCCGTCTCCCCTGACGCGTGCCGAGGAGCAGCGTCATGATGATGAAGAAAAAGATGAGGGAACCGATGTTAACGCCCCCTGTCTCCCCTTTTCGGGGTTCCTGCTGCGGCAGTGCAGTCAGAGACACACCGGCATCCCTGGCGGTAACGGATGCGACGGCCATGAGTGCGTTAAAGAGCCCGCCGCCGTAATCCCCCTTCTTCAGGAGCGGCACCACATATCGATCGAGGATCTCACCCGACATGCCGTCCGTCAGCACCCCTTCGAGACCGTAGCCGACCTCTATGCGGACCCTCCGTTCCTTGAGGGCGAGAAAGATAAGGACCCCCCTGTCCTTCCCCTTTTCTCCGATGCCCCAGGCCTCGTAGAGCCTGTTGACATAGTCGGCGGGGTCGTTCCCTTCGATATCTTTCATCGTGGCGACGACCACCGCTGCCCCCGTCTTCTGCATGAGTTCCCGGGCCACATTCTCCATGGACTGCTTGTACTGTGCCGGTATGACACCGGCAAAATCATTGACGGCCCCGGCTGCTCTGGGGAATTTCTCCGCCCCCGCAGCACCACAGAGGGTGCAGGCGAGTATGGCAAGAGTGAGTACAGAGAGAATAAAATGTTTCGACTTCAATGCAGCATCCTTCCGGAGAAATAGGTTGGGCTCCTGTAATGACCTATATCACAGAAAATTGAGAACGGCCAAACATTTAACCTTGACATGGTATGAAAACTGATATATTTATTCACACCTTAGCAACTACTATGAGGAGGAATTTTTTTGGCGACACATAAATCTGCAGAAAAAAGGATGAGGCAAAGCGAAAAGAGGAGAATGCGAAACGCCTCTGTGAAGACACACGTCAAGACACGGATCAAAGAAGTGCTGAAAGCCGTTGAAGAAAAGGATCAGGCAGGGTCGCGCACGGCACTCTATTCGGCCACAAAGGCAATCGACCGGGCAGCTTCCCGGGGAGTGCTCCACCGGAACAACGCCGCCAGGAAGATATCACGATTGACAAAGAAGGTAAACGTACTCGGGTAACCGGCCCTTCTCGACTAAAATCCTGACATAATACTTCTATACGCCTTTTCCGCCATATCGTCGGAGAGTTCTCTGATGGCGGCCTTTCTGTTCCGTTCAGTCGTGCTGGTGTTGGTGCTGACGGTGTATACCTTCTTGCCGGTAAAGTTTTCACTGGCCCAGATCACGGTGCCGGTCCGTACCGATTCGAAGGCAAGTTCCATCGTAACGACGATACGGTCTTCCTGTGCCACATCACTCGATGAATAGGAGACGTGAGACGTGTCGATCCTCTGTATGCTGCCTGAAAGAACGGCATCACACCCTTTCCTGCTCGCCACGACGTCGAATCGACTCCCCCGTCTCATCTGATCGATGAAGGAATTTCTGAAATAGTTCTCAACGTTCGCCTCGGTGGTACGGTTGTCGAAGTTGTCGACAAAGACATCCTGGATGGCCCTGTCTATGTGTTCCCCGCCGGGAGAGAAGTGATACCCGCAGCCGGCAAGGAGCAGTGTCGGCACCACCACGATGACAATCAGCATAATCTTCTTCATTATAGACACCTCGTCATTTCACCACAATATTGACCAGTTTCCGGGGAACATAGATCTCCTTGACTACCTCTTTCCCCGCTATGAATTTCTGCACCTTTTCTTCCCTGAGGGCACGCTCCTTGATCACCTCGTCGGATTCATCCGCCTGCACCTGGAATCTCCCCCGCAGCTTCCCGTTGACCTGTATGACGATGGTAATCTCCTCTTCCGCCGCCAGGTCACGGTCGTATGAAGGCCAGGAGCTCTCGGACAGCCGTCCCTCCTTGCCGAGCATTTCCCAGAGTTCTTCCGTTACGTGGGGAACGATGGGAGCAAGCAGAACGACAACCGTCTCGATGGTCTTGCCTATGACGGCATGGGCCATCCGGTCCTCCTTCCCGGGACGTTCGATCTGATAGAGCGTATTGACCAGTTCCATGACGGCACTGATGGCCGTATTGAAATGAAACCGTTCTTCTATATCTGCGGTTACCTTGCGGATCGTCTGATGGGTCCTCTTGATCAGCGTCTTCAGGTCCCCATCGAGGTCGGCACTGTCGTCAAGGGGGGGAACATCCCTGATATCATCCATATACTCCACGACGATCCGCCATACCCTGCTGAGGAAACGAAAGGACCCCTCCACTCCCTGGTTACTCCATTCCAGGTCCTTCTCGGGGGGGGAGGCGAAGAGGCAGAATATCCGTGCCGTGTCGGCGCCATACTCACCGATGAGGTGGTCGGGGTCGACAACGTTTTTTAGCGATTTCGACATCTTTTCCGTCTTGCCGATGATCACCTGCTCATTGCAGTGGACACACCTGCCGTCCTTTACATCATCGGGATGGAGGTATCCGTGCTCCCGGCACATCATGGTCTCCTTGCAGACCATCCCCTGCGTCAGGAGATTGGTGAAGGGTTCATCGACGCCGACGACACCGAAATCCCTGAGCATCTTGGTGTAGAACCGGGCATAGAGGAGGTGCAGAATGGCGTGTTCAATGCCCCCGATGTATTGATCCACGGGCATCCAGTAGTCCACCTTTTCCCGGTCCAGTCCCGGGCTGGTGTCGCAGTGGGCGGAACAGTAGCGGTCAAAGTACCACGAAGATTCGACGAAGGTATCCATCGTATCCGTCTCTCTCCGGGCGATACCGCCGCATGAGGGACAGGTCGTGTACAGGAAGGTCTCGAGCCGTTCCAGGGGCGATCCCCCCTCCCCCGTCAGTTCCACATCGCGGGGCAGCACCACGGGGAGGTCCTCTTCGGGAACGGGGACGATGCCGCACTTCTCGCAATTCACCACCGGAATGGGCGCACCCCAGTACCTTTGGCGGGAGATCCCCCAGTCCCTGAGACGATATTCGACGGTCTTTCTCCCCCGGTCTATCGATTCCAGGTACTCCGCTATATCTTCGAGGGCCTTCAGGTTCTCCATGCCGTCGAACCGCCCCGAATTGACGAGCACCCCCCGATCCACGTATGCCTCCGTCATGGTCTCGGCATCGAGTGGATCGTCGGGATTCTGGATGACGACGACACGGGGCAGGCCGTATTTTTCCGCAAATTCAAAGTCGCGCTGGTCGTGCGTCGGCACGGCCATGACACACCCTGTTCCGTAGTCGGCGAGGACGAAATTGGCGGCATAGATGGGCATCCTGCTCTCTGTCACGGGATTGAGACAGTACGCATCGAGGAAGACACCCTCCTTTTCATAGTAATCCGATGTCCGTACCAGCTTGTCCTGTTTCTTGACGCGGTCTACGAAGTCCCGCACGTCGGCCTCGATGGCCTTCCCCTTTACCAGTTCCATCACGCGGGGGTGTTCCGCCGCGATGAGCATGAAGGTGGCACCATAGATGGTGTCCTGCCTCGTCGTAAAGACACTGATGGGATCACCCTTCTCGGCCATGGGGAAAACGATTTCACAGCCGTGGCTCTTGCCGATCCAGTTTTTCTGCATGGTAAGGACACGCTCGGGCCACCCGGGGAGCCTGTCACAGTAATCGAGGAGTTCCTCGACATAATCGGTGATGCGAAAGAACCACTGGTCAAAGTACTGTTCGGTGACTTCCGTACCGCATCGCCAGCAGAGCCCCGCCTCCACCTGCTCGTTGGCCAGGACGGTCTGGCACTTGGAACACCAGTTAACGGTACCCCCCTTCTTATAGGCCAGTCCCTTCTCGTACATCCAGAGAAAGAAGAGCTGTTCCCACCGGTAGTACTCCGGCTCGCATGTCGATATCTCCCGATCCCAGTCGTAGCTGAATCCCATGTGCTTCAGTTGCTTCCGCATGGCGGCAATATTGTCATTGGTCCACTCGGCCGGTGGAATCCTGTTTTCGATGGCCGCATTCTCGGCGGGCATGCCGAATGAATCCCACCCCATGGGATGGAGGACGTTGTATCCCCGCAGCTTCTTGTATCGGGCCACCACGTCTCCGATGGTGTAATTTCTCACGTGCCCCATGTGGATCTTGCCCGATGGATAGGGAAACATCTCAAGGAGGTAGTATTTTTCTTTCGACGGGTCTTCCGTGACCCTGAATGCCCCGGTCTCTTCCCAGTGCTTCTGCCATTTCTCTTCGATTCGTTGAGGGTTGTATCTCCTGGTCATAAATCTCTCCGCTCGCAACGTTGATATATCTACGGAATGTCTGTGCACTTCTATCATAATTTTTCCAACAATTAAAGAGGATTGTATGCTTTCACAGAAATTACCCGTCGATTCCGCTTGAGTACATGTCGACGGCACCCCGTCGGTACACAGAAATTCTCACCGCGGTGCAGCGTCTTCCCTGTTTCCGCCCGACGGACAGGACATATTCTCGACAGCACAACCTTTCGGGGTATCATCCGGTTTGTGTAACACCATTCCCGCTGACCTGCAGGGAGACCTTCGATGATTATATGCTGGCAATAGCGGAGGCATTCATATATAATCAAACTATATTTCAGGCTGGCATCCGATGATTGTACATGCAGCCCTTTTCGTTGTACTTCCCTTGTTCACACTCCTTCGCTCGATCGCACCGGTACCGATATCTCGTCCATCCATGCGGCGTAGGGACCTTGCCGCCCTCGTACGCAGAACAAGGGGTATCGTCCCCAGGTCAAGAAAGGAGGAGTATATGCCTACAAAGACAAAAGAGATCCAGAAAAAACTGACAGAAACCATGAAACGGTGGCAGAAGGTAGAAAATGCCTCTGTTGCCTCAACAGGCAAGGTCATCGAAAAGACCGAAAACCCTGTTGTCCGCCTCATCATGGAGATTATCCAGCGGGATTCACAGATGCACTATCGAATCCAGCAGCTCATCATCGACAGCCTGGAAAGCAAGGCCGTCTCCCTCGTGCCGCAGGAACTGGGTGACGTGTGGGATATGATCAAGTCACATATCAAGCTGGAACAGGAGACCGTTGTACTGGCCAACGAGGCGAAGGCCGCGCTGAAGGGGAAGCAGATGGTCGTCCAGGAATACCTCATCGACTATCTTCTGGTCGATGAAGAAAAGCACAACCACGTCCTGGAAAACCTATCCATCATCAAAAAGGGCATGTATCCCTACGGATAAGACAGGCCCGCCATGACCGCGTTTACAGGGAGCATCCCCCCGGGGATCTCCCTGTAAACCGGATATCTCCCCGGGGGCTCTCTTTTCCGTTGACCTCCCGTAGAAGACAATTTCGAACCATGTGGCACTTGTGGCACCATTGCCACATGCCGATGTATCGCGCGGCTTCACCGCCTCGCCGGTGACAAAAAGGCACGGCCTGGCCGCTGATCCTCGAATGTCACGAAGACACTACGTCTCTCCGCCACACGTAGCGGGAATGCACCGATGGAAAGCAGAAACCGGTTTCCATGGAATGGGGGGTGGTGGATGGCATAAAGGGGCCAACGTGCCATCCACCTCTCTACATAGGTAAAAGGGAAGGGATTTCTTTATGGGGGAATAGGAAAAAGATCCTATCCGGCAAATCACCGTCGCTTATGTTATAGGTCGTATAAACCTATTCCCCCGCAAGAAGAACTGAGGGAAGTATATCCATCGAGGGTGTGATGAAAGAAACCTCCCCTAGCAGGTGGTTTAAAATTCGTACCGTTTCAGTATAATCAGACGATAACCGCTTCAGATAATAATCGCTCCGGACAATAACCGCTTGAGAGTGAGAAAAGAGAAAAACCACCGGCTCTTGCCTTTGTTAACATACACAAACTATGCCAGAAAAGGGAAACGATCCTGCATGCCGGCTCAGTAGAAGGTCTGCCATGCCCGGAGATACAGTGACAACGTGAGACCGGCGACTGCCGCCAGGAGACGCGGGGGGAACGGTGCAGGTAATTCGATCGCCCTTTTTGTGACGGGTACCGGGGACAGGCCCCTCTGCAGGGAAATGAAGAACCGATGCAACTGCGTCATAATTGCGTACCGTCGGAAGGAATTGTCTGCAATAGTCGACTTATTACAATTACTTACCGCGGAAAGGAAGGCGGGGCATCCGCTGTGCCACTTTGACGTGGTTGTTCAGTCGTCCAGGGTCTTTATTTTTCTCTGGAGTGTCCTGAGACCGATGCCGAGGATTCTGGCGGCATGGGTCCGGTTGTTCCCCGTCGATTCAAGGACCCTGCGTATATGCCGTCGCTCCATTTCCTCCAGCGGCAGCAGCCCCTCTTTCGAATCCTCCGACTGAAGGGACACATAGAGGTCGCTGTCGGACCTGACGGTGAGGGTATCTCCCTCCTCGAGAAGCACCGCCTTTGCCATGATATGTTCCAGCTCTCTCACATTTCCGGGGAAGGAGTACATAAGGAGCAGATCGGTCATATCGGATGATATGGATGTTATTCTCTTCCCGTTCAGGCCGGCATGTTTCCTCAGAAAATGACGTGCCAGTGGCATGATATCACCCCTTCGTTCCCGTAACGGCGGGATGTTTATATGAAACATATTGAGACGATAGAAGAGATCCTCGCGAAAGACTCCCTCCTGTATCGACAGTTTCATGTCCCTGTTGGTGGCCGATATAATCCGCATGTCGATGTCCCGCGTCTTGGAACTCCCCAGCCGGTAGAGTTCTCTCTCCTGGATGACCCGGAGCAGTTTCCCCTGTAGTCCCTTTTCCAGTTCGGTTATCTCGTCAAGGAAGAGTGTCCCCCCCTGGGATTCCTCGAAAAACCCCTTCTTTTCCCCCAGTGCCCCCGTATAGGCACCCTTCACATGGCCGAAAAAATCGTCTTCGAAGAGGGATTTGTTAAAGGCCGCCATATTGACCGCCACGAAGGGACCCTCTGCCCGATTGCTCAACCGGTGAATGATGCGGGCAAGCATCTCTTTCCCCGTTCCCGATTCCCCCGTAATGACGACATTGTAATCCGTTGGCGCCGCCACTTCGGCCTGATGAAAGACCAGTGCCATTGCCTTGTCGGCACAGACCATCTCCTTGAATGCCTCCGCATCCCGGAGATCCGAGAAGCTCTGGCTCCCTTCGAAGAGGGTCAATTTGTTACGGAGATCATACCGCTCCAGGGCACGGGTGATGGTGATGATCAGTTTTTCACTGTTCAGGGGTTTTACCAGATAGTCGTATGCGCCGTACTTCATGGCCTGAACGGCCGACGAGGTGTCGTCGACGGCCGTCACTATGACGCATTCGATGGCGGGGAATTCCTCTTTTATCCTTTCCAGGAGTTCGATGCCCCCCATATGCGGCATGATCAGATCGAGAATGACAAGATGAAAATCATGCCTCCCTATGAAATCCAGGGCGGACCTGCTGTCGGAAAGGAGGGCGGGCTCCATGATGCCCGAGCTCGTTATGGTGGCCTTGATACTCATCAAGAGGGCTTCGTCATCATCTATGACCAGAATGGGAGTCTTTTCCCTCGGCACATGTTCCATATTCTACATGACTCCAGTATCGTAGTTTCAAAAGGTGGGGAAGGTCAATACAAAGGTCGTCCCCTCCTTTTCGTTTTCATGAAAGGTAATGCTGCCCCCGTGGGCCTCCACAATATTGGTGCTGATGGAAAGGCCAAGCCCCGTTCCCCCCTTTGCGCTTCTGTCGGTTACGAAGGGATCGAAGACCTTGTCGACAATGGAGGGATCGATGCCACGGCCGTTATCAGCGACGGTGACGATTACCCGGTGATCGTCGGGATGGCGTCCGCTTGTCACGGTGATCCTTCCTTCATCGTGGTCGATGGCCTCTATGGCATTAACAACTATGTTTACAATAACCTGCTCGACACTCTGGAGATTCCCTTCTATAACGGCGGAGGCCTCACGTTCGTCTTTGAGGAACACCAGATCGATGCCCCGTCTGTCCAGGGTCGTCTTTACGAGTCTCAGGGCGTTTTCAACGGCCTCATGTATCATCATGGGTTTACGGTCATGGATATTGGAATGTTTCGAAAAATCCTTGAGATTACTGACTATCCGCGACAATCGATCGGCCGCCATATGCATGTCCGCCAGTAGCTGGGGCATATTTTCATCGATGAACCGGTAGGTCAATCCCCCATATTTCCTGCCCGGCTCTACATCCTGGTACCGCTCCAGCAGGGGAAGCACGTCTATCCATATTTTCTGTAACAGTGGAATATCGTAAATGATCTTGTTGATAGGATTATTGATCTCGTGGGCCACACCGGCCACCAGCGTCCCCAGGTCCCTCATCTTCTGCGCGTGAAAGAGCTGGTTCTCAAGCTGCCGTTTTTCCCGTTCCGCCTGCTTCTGTTCGGTGATATCATGTACGATTCCTGCCATGATCACCGGTTTTCCCTGGATGCGACGACGTATCTCCCCCTTGGTGTGGTGTATGCGTATCTCACCATCCGCTCGCAGGACTCTGTGCTCCGATTCGTAGGGCTCCATAGCCGCCAGCGCATCCTCTATAGCCGCTGCGACACGGTCTTTGTCGTCGGGATGGACCCTACCCAGGTAGGTCGAAAAGTCTATCTCCCGTTCTTGCGGCGTCCATCCGAAGAGTCGATAGGTCTCATCGGACCAGACAACCTTATTCGTCCTGATATCCCACTCCCAGCTTCCGAGATGTGCCATCTGCTGTGCCATGGTCAGGTTCTTCATTGTCCGCTTCAGATTTGCCTCCGCCTTTTTGCGCAATGTAATGTCATCACCATGGGCAATGGTTGCGATCAGCGTGGTACCATCCTCACTGTATATGTTTGATGAGTTCCAGAGACCCACCCGCATGTTACCGTCTTTCCTGACGATGGGAATCTCGGCGCCTTCACGATTCTTCCTGTTTCCCATTGCCTTTTCAATTTTCTTCATATATCCCGCACGGTATTTAGGCGGGAAGAGCGTACTCAAGGGTTTCCCCAACAACTCCCGTTCCGTCCGTCCGCTCATCCGCACAAAGGCATCATTAAAGAGCGTCACTTGTTTCTCCGGATTGAGGACCACGATCGGGGCATTGGCACATCGGATCAGATTGTTGAGATAGTCGCTTGTCTCTTTCAGCTCTTTCGTCCGTTCCTCCACCTTCCTCTCGAGAAGGGTGGACCATCTGTGGGCGGAAATAGACAAAAAGACACCGGCGCATGCCAGTATAAGCAGGACGAAACCGAATGAATACATGGCATGGAGGGCCGCATGCCGTATGATCAGATCCACCTCTTTTACGGGTGCAACGACTGCCACCGCCCACACCCTGTCGATGACATAGGCGGGCGCATAGGCAATGAGCTTTTCAATCAGTCCTGTTACTCCCCGGTGCCAGCCCGACAGGTATCGACCGATCCCCTCCTCTCCGGCAAGGATTTTCTCCTGTATCCTGTTAATTGAACTATATGATACGCCCGCATTTTTTTCCGCCCTGACCTTGATTGAATTTCGTCCGACAAAGCTCTTATCGTGATGGGCGAGAAATGTCCCTTCCTGATCCGTCAGCCATGCATATCCCGTCTCACCCGATGCAATGTGTGAAACAAAGGTCTCGGCAAGGACACTCAGATCGAATGAAATCGCCAAGACTCCGGTAAACTTTTGTGCATTATTCATGCCACCATCGGCATAGACAGGAATCGCCATTCTGATACGCTGCTCATTCTTCTCATTACTGACGACATCTGAGACAGACATGTATTTGCCTGCTTCGGCCTTCCGGAAAAAATCGTCCTGACCGTAGTTGGAACCGACGATGTCTGCACGCCACCCTTCTGAAGGATAGATATATCGCAGGACGCCCTGTTCATCATATCGCCGTACCGATGTCTTGGGAATAAAGCCACCATACATGTGCTGCATGTAATAGACGCAGTCATCTGTCATGTGCCGAACTGCCGGAATTTCGGTTGCCGACGACAGGACGATACCTGCTTCACTGAAATAGGTCTCCAGTCCCCGGGCGGCCGAACGGGCCAGAATTAACTGCTGCCGGTTGAACTGCTCCAGGGCCATTGTCCTGTTTGCATCGAAGGTCCGGTATCCCAGGATGATTGTTATGACAATGGCTACGAGGGTAATCACAATGATGGCCGTCTGTACCCTCCATGACGGTCTCCGGACATGTTCGTACAATTCCGCCTTGAATTTCGGCTCGCGTAAATCCTGATGGACAACCATACATTCCTCCGTGACACACAGGGTTCGATGCCTTACAGGGATGCCATTCATCGGGGGAATCACCCCACGGGGAAGTACACCCGGCATAATGACGCATTCATGGTTATATTGTTTTTTCCAAAACTCAGAGATAAACAGATGTAATGTAGTGTTACTATCGAGTCTTACCACCGGCATGCAGGGTAACAACACCGATGCGACGGGACAGGAGATATCACGTCACCACTTCACGAATAGTGATGCGTGCCCCCTTCCCCGCAGCAACCTTGAATGTGTGCATGCCCAGGATGATTTCGGCCATATGGTCCTCGTCTCCCAGAATTGAAATGGGAAGGGTGTTGCCGTCAGGTACGCCACGAGCCGCCAGGCCGTCGGTGAAACCTGATATCATCGTCGTTGCCATCTGTGCAACATCGAGTTCACACTTTCCAGTCCCTGGAATGTCAAAGACATATTCGTCGCAGGCCATGTCACTCAATGTCTGTGCCATGGTCTGCCCCGTTGTGTATAAGGTGTCGTAGGTCAGCCTGGCCAGATCTCCCAGCCCGATCAGCAGTATCTTTGTTGAGGGTATACGCCCGTTGGGTGAGATAAGCACCTTCTCCATAAAGGTGCCCCCGATCCGCCCCTTCGCCATCAGGGTCGATATGATTCCGTTGAGGCGCCAGTCCAACTGACCGCAGTACCCCCGTGGCGGTCTTTCGTCGGAAAAAAACCCCAGTGTAAGAACGTCATTTTTCAGCGAGTCTATCGATTCCGAGAATACCTTGATTTCCATTTTCAGTTCGCATCTTTGCATAGAGGGCGTCGAGAATACCGTTTATGAAAGAGCCCGAATTTTCCGAACCGTATTCCTTCCCCAGATCGATAGCCTCATTCAGTGTCACCTTCGGAGGGATATCGTCACAATAGAGCAGTTCGAAGACCGACATCCTGAGGATACTCTTGTCTACTTTGGCCATCCGCTCGAGAGACCAGTTCTCCGAACAGTTCCGTATGACGTCGTCTATTCCCTCGATGCGATTCCATGTGCCCTCAATGAGATGAACGGCGAAGTCATTCACATTGTCGGGAACCTCAAAGTTGTCCCAGAAGAGCCGGATGGCCTCCTGCACATCCACATTCGAGATATCCATCTGGTAGAGAACCTGAAGGGCAACTTCTCTGGCTTTTCTCCTATGTCCCATCAGTTTTCCTGATCAAATTATTTTAAAGAGGTTTGCCATTTCGATAGCCGATATGGCGGCATCAAATCCCTTGTTGCCCGCCTTTGAACCTGCCCGTTCTATGGCCTGTTCAATGGTATCGGTGGTAATCACGCCGAAGGCGACGGGGATCTCCGTCTCCAGTGTTACCAGTGCAATGCCCTTGGAAACCTCGGCACTGACATATTCAAAATGGGGGGTAGCCCCCCTGATGACGGCGCCGACGCAGATGATGGCATCGTATGTTCCGCTCTTTGCAAGACGCTTCGCAACCAGTGGTATTTCAAAGGCACCCGGCACCTTGACCGTGTGGATGTCCTCTGCATCGGCCCCCGACCGTTTCAGGGCATCCATGGCCCCCTCGACGAGTCGCCCGCAGATAAAATCGTTAAACCGGCTGGCTACAATACCGAACTTGAGACCCTTGGCGGTAATCTTACCTTCAATGACTGTGGACATGATAGTTTCTCCCCTTTTCTAGATTTCCAGTAAATGCCCCATCTTTTTCTTTTTCGTCTTCAGGTAGTGCACGTTGTTCTCATTCGGTTTTATCTCGATGGGTACCCGCTCCACGACCTCCACATCGTATCCCTCAACGCCGACAATCTTTTTCGGGTTGTTGGTCATGAGTCTCATCTTCCTGACTCCGAGATCGACGAGGATCTGGGCACCGATTCCGTAATCTCTCAGATCGTCTTCAAAGCCGAGTTCCAGATTTGCCTCGACCGTATCCATACCATTTTCCTGCAGGTGATAGGCCTTTATCTTGTTGGCCAGTCCTATCCCCCTGCCTTCGTGGTGCATATAGACAATGACACCCTTCCCCTCCTGTCCAACCATCTCCATGGCCCGGTGGAGCTGGTCGCCACAGTCGCATCGGAGCGATCCGAAGATATCGCCCGTCATACACTCCGAGTGCACCCGTACCAGGACCTCGTCGTCGGGGGTGATGTCTCCCATGACGAGTGCCACATGTTCCGCCCGGTCCACATCATTCTCATAGACGACAATCTTGAATTCTCCCCCGTATATCGATGGGATCATTGCCGATGCCGCCCTCCTCACGAGACATTCGTGCTGCATCCTGAACTTGATGAGATCGGCAATGGTCACAATCTTCAGACCGTGTTCCCGCGCAAAGACTTCAAGATCGGGCCGCCGGGCCATCGTTCCATCTTCCTTCATGATCTCACAGATAACGCCCGCCGGTTTCATGCCCGCCAGGCGTGCAAGATCGACGGAACCCTCTGTCTGACCGGTCCTGACCAGCACCCCTCCCTTCTTTGCGCGGATGGGAAAGACATGCCCGGGACTGACCAGATCTCCCGGTTTCGTGTCACTGGCAATGGCCGTTGCTATCGTGGTTGCCCGATCCTGGGCCGAAATCCCCGTGGTTACCCCCTGCCGCGCCTCGATGGAAATGGTAAAGGCCGTACCGAACCGCGACCGGTTGTCCGTTACCATGGGAGGCAGTTCCAACTTCTGAATGAGATCATTCGACAGCGCGAGGCATATCAGCCCCCTGCCGAATCTGGCCATGAAATTGATAGTGTCGGCCGTCGCAAATTCCGCCGCTATGCAGAGATCACCCTCATTCTCACGGTCCTCGTCATCAACGAGGATAACCATCTTCCCTTTCCTGATATCCTCGATAGTCTCTTCTATGGTACTTCTAATCATGCTTTACTCCAGAAACCCATGCTCCGATAAAAAATTCATATCCATCTCCTGTTTGGGATGGAGCATCTTTTCTATGTATTTGGCCAGTATGTCGGCTTCAATATTCACGGAATCTCCCCGTTTCTTGAAACCGAGCGTCGTCATCGCGGCCGTATGTGGTATAATATTAACATAAAATCTGTTATTTTCATACCTATTTACCGTCAGGCTGATACCGTCAACGGTTACCGATCCCTTTTCCACGATGTACCGGTCCAGCCCCCTGTCGATTTCCACGCCGAAGATGATTGAACCGGACCGTGTCTCCCTGTCGCAGATCCGTCCGACACAGTCGACGTGACCCAGCACCAGATGTCCCCCCAGAAAGTCACTCATCCGCAGGGCCTTTTCCAGATTTACCTTCTCTCCCACCTTCAATCGACCGAGGGTTGTCTTGGAGAGCGTCTCCGCCGACACATCGGCGGTAAAGAGACCGCCCCTCAGTGTGGTGACCGTCAGACAGGCACCGTTCACCGCCATGCTGTCACCTGGCTTCACATCCGTCATGTCGAAGGGGACATCGATTTCCAGGGAGGAATCGTCCCCTCGCCCTATCAGGCTTTTTACGCTGCCCAGGCCTTCGATGATACCGGTAAACATTACGTATCCTTTACCTTTTTTCCCAGGAGGTCTTTCAATTCGTCGAGGAACTCATTGATGTCCCTGAACTGCCGGTATACCGAGGCAAATCGGACATAGGCGATTCCATCGAGGGTATGCAGTTCACTCATGATCTGTTCGCCGATGATGGATGACGAGATCTCCCTGCTCTGCATTTCCTGACAGGTGCGCTCTATCCTGTCTACCATATCCTCTATGACATCGGCACTGATGGGACGTTTTTCGCAGGCCTTCTTGATCCCCGTACTGATCTTTGTGCGGTCAAAATTCTCCCGCCTGCCGTCCTTCTTGATAACCATGGGGAGGACATCTTCCACAAACTCGTAGGTGGTAAATCGCTTTCCGCAGCCCAGGCATTCCCGTCGCCGCCTGATGGCGTCGCCATCCTTGCTTAACCGGGAATCGATGACCCTGTTTTCGCTGTGGGAACAGAAAGGACAATTCACAGTTTCCTCACCTCTACGCCCGCCTCCTCCAGCATCTCCCTGGCCAGGTCGTCACTGTAGTCTTCCTTGTAAATGACGGCGGTGATCCCCGAATTGATGATCATCTTCGAACATATGACACAGGGATGATTGGTACAGTAGAGTGTCGCCCCCTTGATACTCACGCCATGGAGGGCGGCCTGAATGATGGCATTCTGTTCGGCATGCAGGCCGCGGCAGAGTTCGTGCCGCTCACCTGAAGACACATTGAGTCGTTCCCGCAGACACCCGGTCTCGGAACAGTGACGCACCCCCGTGGGGGCACCATTGTATCCCGTCGTCAGGATCCGCTTGTCCTTGACCAGAACGGCGCCCACCTTCCGTCTCAGACAGGTGGATCTCAGGGACACCAATTCCACGATATCCATGAAGTACCGCCCCCAGCTGGGACGCCCATCTTCCCCTTCCCTGATCTCCATTGTCCACCGTCGCAGTCGTACGTTAATAGTGCCTACCCGTCACATGTGTCAGCCCGGGTCCCCGTGAGGGATTCGGCAAAGAACCCTTGTTCAGTGGCCGTCCTGTTCAATCCTCGCCCGGTACAGGGGAAATCGCTCACAGAGAGCGGCCACTTCAGTGCGCACCGCGGCGATCCCCTCTTCATCAGAACTATCCTTGATGATGCTGGCAATGAGCCGGCCGATGATCCGCATCTCTTCCTCTTTCATGCCCCTCGATGTAAGGGCCGGTGTCCCGATCCTGATACCGCTCGTGACCTGCGGGCCCTTCGTGTCGAAGGGAATCCCGTTTTTGTTGGCGGTGATGCCCGCCCGGTCCAGTGTCTCTTCGGCCTCTTTCCCCGTGATGCCCTGGACGGCAACATCAATCAGTATGAGGTGATTGTCCGTACCGCCGGAGACGAGGCGCAGCCCCTCCGCCGTCAGTGTTTCGGCCAGGGCCTGTGCGTTGCTGACGATCTGCCGCTGATAATCGGCAAACTCCGGTGCCAGTGCCTCTTTGAATGCCACGGCCTTGGCAGCAATGATGTGCATGAGCGGCCCCCCCTGACTGCCGGGAAAGACACGGCTGTTCAGGACCTTTGCCACGTCGTCCTTGCACAGGATCATCCCCCCCCGGGGACCGCGTAGCGTCTTGTGGGTCGTCGTGGTGACGAACTCACAGAGGGGAACCGGTGAAGGATGGAGCCCCGTTGCCACCAGGCCGGCGATATGGGCGATATCGGCCATGATGACGGCCCCCACCATGTCGGCTATTTCCCTGAAGGGCTTGAAGTCTATGGTCCGGGGATAGGCGCTGGCGCCGACTACTATCATCTTCGGTTTGTGCTTCTTCGCCTGATCTTCGACTTCATTAAAATCGATGGTCTCTGTCTCGCTGTCGACGCCGTAGGACACCACATTATAGAGGCGGCCCGAAAAGTTGACGGGACTGCCGTGGGTAAGGTGTCCCCCGTGGGAGAGATTCATACCCAGCACCGTATCTCCCGGCTGAAGCGCCGCAAAATATACGGCCATGTTGGCCTGGCTCCCCGAGTGGGGCTGGACGTTCACGTGATCGGCACCGAAGAGTTTCCGGGCCCGTTCAATGGCCAGGCTTTCGGCAATATCGACGAACTCGCATCCGCCGTAGTATCTCCTTCCCGGGTACCCTTCGGCATACTTGTTTGTCATCACACATCCCTGGGCCTCCAGGACCGCCTCACTGACAAAATTTTCCGAGGCGATGAGTTCCAGCTTTCCTGCCTGGCGTTTCGTCTCTTCCAGTATGGCGCCGGCAATCTCCGGATCTTCCTTCCACAAAATAGACATTATTGTTTCTCCTCTGGAGTCGTTTCCCTATCCCTGCAGCACAGTGCAGGAAATCTCCCATTGTTACAAAAGCGTATCAGCTATATTCACTCGCTAACCCGGTTACAGTTCACCGGGATTGCGCTCACTGTCCAATTCTATCGTTGTGATCTTGTCCAGACGCCGCTGGTGACGACCACCGTCGAAGGCCGTGTCGAGCCACGCCTGTACGATGGCCTCCGCTTCGTCGCTGCCCCTTTCCCTGCCTGCCAGGACAAGGATATTCGAATCGTTATGCCGTCTGCTCAGTACCGCCGTCTCCGCATCACGGCACAGGGCGGCACGTATTCCCGGAAACTTGTTCGCCACGATGGACATCCCGATACCGGAACCGCAGATGAGTATGCCCCGCGCCACCCTCCCCGCAGAGACCGCCCGGGCGACCTCGCTGCCGTAATCGGGATAGTCGACGGATTCTTCACTCCCCGTGCCGGCATCCGCTGTCTCGATATCCATCTTCCCGAGGAATCTCTTTATCTGTTCCTTGAGGATATAGCCTGCATGGTCCGAGCCGATTGCAATTTTCACGATGGCACTTCCCTATTCTTCGAATTTCTTCACTATGACGGATGTATTGACGCCACCGAAACCGAAGGAATTTGACAGGACGGCCCTGACATCTCCCCTCCGTGCATGGTGCGGCACATAATCAAGATCACATCCCTCACCGGGAGTATCGAGGTTGATGGTGGGAGGGATTATTCCGTCCCGTATCGTCATGACCGAAAAGATCGCCTCTATACCTCCGGCGGCGCCAAGGAGATGGCCCGTCATCGATTTGGTTGAACTGACGGGCAGCGATCTGCTGTGGGTACCAAATACCCTCTTGATTGCCTCTGTTTCATAGAGATCGTTGAGCGGTGTCGATGTACCGTGTGCGTTGATATAATCGATGTCTGACGCCTTCATCTGTGCATCTTCGAGGGCCTTTTCCATACACTGTGCCGCGCCGGGATGCCCCTCCGGTGGCGCCGCAATATGGTAGGCGTCACAAGTCATTCCTGTCCCCGCCACTTCGGCGTATATCCGGGCGCCCCGGTCCAGTGCCGCAGTCATCTCTTCCAGAACCAGTATGCCGCATCCCTCACCCAGTACGAATCCATCCCTGTCTCTGTCGAAGGGCCTGCTCGACCGTTCGGGTTCGTCATTGCGCGTCGAAATGGCACGCATGGCATTGAAGCCCGCAATTGCCAGGGGACTGATAGCCGCTTCCACGCCCCCCGTAATCATAGCATCGGCATAGCCGTGCATGATGGTCCTGAATGCGTCACTGATGGCATTATTCCCGGAGGAACAGGCCGTTACGGTGCAACTGATGGGGCCCTTGGCGCCGCATCGGATGGCCAGATTCCCCGGTGCAAGATTGGGCAGTGCCGCCGGAATGGTAAAGGGAGAAATCCTCTTCGGACCGGCGCTGGAAAGGACATTCGTCTCCCGTTCTATGGTGCCAATCCCGCCGATACCTGAACCGAGGATAATGCCGACACGATGGGCATTCCCGCTGTCTATCGTGAGGGCGGCATCATCGAGGGCCATCCGTCCCCCCGCCAGCGTATATATGATAAAGTCATCCAGCCTCCGGCGTTCCTTCGCCTCGATAAAATCGAGGGGATCAAAACCCTTCAACTCACCGGCGATCCTCGTCTTGTAGGTCGAGGCGTCAAATTTCGTTATTGCTCCAATTCCCGGTTTTCCCGCACAGATCCCTTTCCAGCTCTCCTCGAGACTGTTCCCGAGGGGATTGATCGTGCCCAGTCCCGTTACGACAACCCGTCTTCTCATACCTGCCCTACGATTTCTCTTTTATGTATTCGACGATATCTTTCACGGTGCGGATACCGGCGAGATCTTCGTCCGATATTTCCAGATCGAAGGTGTCTTCCATCGCCATAACCAGCTCTACTATATCGAGAGAATCGGCCCCGAGGTCATCCCCGATAGCCGCTTCAAGGACACATTCCTCTTCCGTGACGCTCAACTGTTCAATAATGATTTCCTTAACCTGTTTTTCGATATCAGTGGTCATTCAGAATCCTCCTTCACGTTTTTCATCTTTTCCTCTACATATAGATTCCACCATTCACACGAATTACCTGTCCCGTTATATAATCTGCGGCACCGGAAATCAGAAAGGCGACCACTCCCGCCACATCTTCCGGCGTACCGGTTCTCTCCAGTGGTATCTGTTCTATAATGCTGTTTCTCATCTCATCGGTCATTGACAGGGTCATATCGGTATCGATGAACCCGGGGGCGACGGCATTGACGGTAATATCTCTCGGGCCCAGTTCCCTGGCCAGTGACTTCGTCAGACCGATAATGCCCGCCTTGGATGCCGAGTAACAGGCCTGCCCCGCATTGCCTGTCTCGGCAACGACGGACGTCATGTTGACGATACGGCCCCACCGCTGTTTCATCATCTGCCTGGCGGCGGTCCGGCAGCAATTGAAGGTCCCCTTGAGATTGGTCCCCATAACGGCATCCCAGTGCTCTTCTCTCACCCGCGCAAACATGCCGTCGATGGTCACACCCGCATTGTTGACGAGGATATCGAGGGACCCCGTTTCGTTCACTATGGCCGCTATGGCCTCGCGCGTCTCTTCGAAACGGGCCACATCGAAGCGGGTCAGTTTGCCCTTTCCTCCCCCGTCGGTTATACGACGCAGTGTGTCCCGTGCCGCCTCTTCATTGGTACGGTAATTTATATAGGTGACGGCACCCGCACCGGCCAGTTTCATCGCCACGGCCCTGCCGATTCCCCGGGAGCCTCCCGTGATCAGAGCTATCTTGTCTTTGATGCGGTCCATACGCTTAGTCCTAAGGTAACTAGAAGAACAGTCATTGTCAAACTTTATTGAAGCTCCCCGCAATACGTTGCGTGGAATGTGCTCGCTGTTCAGTTCAGTGATGTAACGGCCTTTTCGAAAGAGGTCCTATCCTCAGATTTCTGTCAATACGCTGCATGAGCCCGCACAGTACTTTTTCGGTCCCCCTTCGACTAGGGTGTCGATCCCCATCTGGACCATTTTTTCTATTGTCTCTTTCCATCTGACGGGAGAAAGGAGCTGTCGTGTCAGGAGCTCCTTCGTGGTTTCTCTGGAATGGACCCCTTCGGGATCGAGATTGGGGATGATGGTACCTGCCCCTGGTCTTCACCAGTGTGAGGGCATCGGTATCATCCATGGCCCCCGCGGCGGTGAGGGCGCCATATGCACCGAGACTGTGACCCGCCATGGCCGCCGGTTTGATCCCCGCCTCGCTGTCAGAGAGCCGATATAGGGCGACATTGACGGTCAGGACAGCCACCTGCCTCTTCTCGGGCATGTCAGGCGCTTCGGCGGGTCCATCGAAAGAGGACCGCGTGATATCCTGATGCAGCACCCTGTCGGACTCCGAAGATACATCCCGCACGTCCTGACAATGCCGGCACAGATCCGCGCCCATACCGATATACTGAGAACACTGACGGGGAAACACAAACCCTGGACTGTTCATTGCTTCTGCCCTGTAAAGATCCGATTAACGAGCGAGTCGACAATGTCGTTCCGCCTCTGTGCGGCAGGCGGCCATTACATCGAGGTACCGGTCGGTGAGCATCTGATCTCACCACGGAAATACATCAGTCAATCCCGTTCCCTCCCGGGGATCAGGACACCTTTTCAATGGAAACAACTTCCCGTCCCTTGTAGGTACCGCAATGGGGACATGCCCGGTGGGGTACTTTCGGTTCATTGCACTGCGGACACACTGATAGTGTCGGGGGAGTGAGGGCATCGTTGGCCCTTCTCTTGTTCCTCCTCGATTTTGAATGTCGCTTGACTGGATTAGCCATATTATTTTCCTTTCTTGATTTTAAAATCTTTCAAATGAGCGAAGGGACTGCTGATCGTCTCCACCTGATGGTCACATTCTACTACGTTTAGGTTAATTCCGCAAACCTTGCACAGGCCCTTACAGGACTCACTGCAGAGGGGCTTGACGGGTATCTGGAGGATAATCTGTTCAACGACGATATCGTCTAAATCGATCACGTCATCCCTGTAGTAATTCATGCCGAGTTCTTCGTAACTCAGCTCCAGATCCTCATCGGACTTTTTCGGATCGGGGGAAAAGGTGTAGTTACATGAGGCCCTCACCGGAAGTTTGAAACGCTCCAGACACCTGCAGCATTCCAGATCGATTTCAGTAACAATCTCAACGGTGACCGCGACGTTTTCACCGATCTTATGCAGTTCACAGTCAATATCGATCCTGTCCAGGCCCAATTCGCGGCTGTCTTCCGGTCGCAAGAGCTGAAAAAACCAGTCGCCCCTTTTGGAAAAACTGACCCGCAGCCCATCCGCCGGGATATTTGTGAGTTTTACTCTCAAAACTTGTCCCACTTGAGTGGCAATATATGAATGTGGGAAATAATGATAAAACACGTCTCCTGTCAAGTATTTTTTGTGTTTTACCGATAATTTAATACAGTATTGATTGCCGGGCGGACACCGCCCTTCCACACAAAGGACCGGGCTTTCGGTTGCAGATGACATCACGGGTGTGACTTTGGTCATACCTGGGCGGTGGTGAGAGTTACAGAAAGATGAAAAATCTAACTTGACAAAGCGGTCTGTTGCCATATAAATTAACGAAGATTCAGAGAAGGATAAATAAATAGTGACTGTTAGAACGAGATTTGCACCATCCCCAACGGGGTTTTTACATATCGGGGGGGCACGAACGGCCCTCTTCAACTGGTTATTCGCGAGGCACCACGGGGGCACCTTCGTCCTGAGGGTGGAGGATACCGATCAGGTGCGGTCGACGGAAGAATCCACCCGGGCCATTCTGGATGCCATGGAGTGGTTGGGCCTCGATTGTGATGAAGGTCCCTTTTTTCAGGCTGAACGGGTCGACCTGCACAAAGCGATGGTCAGAAAGCTCATCGATGAAGGTAAGGCATATCGATGCACCTGCAGCCCCGCAGACCTGGAAGCAATGAGAAAAAAGGCGCTGCAGGAGGGAAGAAAGCCGAAATACGACGGCACCTGCCGTAACAAGAACCTTCCACCGCAGCAGGGTTCGGTGGTGAGATTCAAGTGTCCCCAGACGGGCATCACCACGGTCAATGATCTCGTCAAGGGGCCGGTACACTTCGACAACAGTGAACTGGATGACCTGGTCATCGAACGGAGTGACGGGTATCCCACATACAATTTTGCCGTCGTCGTCGATGATGCCGAGATGAACATTACACACGTCATGAGGGGAGACGATCATCTCAACAATACACCGAAGCAGATCCTCATCTACGAGGCACTGGGATATGAGGTCCCCGCATTCGGTCACGTCTCCATGATCCTTGGAGACGACAAGACGCGGTTGAGCAAGCGTCACGGAGCCACATCGGTGATGGCCTACCGGGACATGGGCTATCTCCCCGAGGCACTGGTCAATTACCTGGTGCGGCTTGGCTGGTCTCACGGAGATCAGGAAATCTTCTCGAAAGAAGAAATGATAGAGCTCTTTGATCTTGGTACCGTGGGTAAATCGGCGGCAGTATTCAATCCTGAAAAGTTACTCTGGTTGAACCAGCACTATATACAGCTGGGCGACAGGGCACGACTGGCACGGGAGACACGTCCCCTGCTGGAAAAGATGGGCATCGACGTGAAGGACATGACCTTTCTGGAGCAGGTGGTTGATGACCTGAAATCCAGATCCAGGACACTGGTCGAGATGGCAGAATCGGGTTCCTTCTATTTTCGCGACGAGATAGAGTATGAAGAGAAGGCGGCACAGAAGTTTCTCAAGGAGGAGTATGCCGGACATCTGCAGGCCGTCGCAACGGGATTGCCGTTATTGCAGGACCTCACGAAAAAGGGCATTGAAACCTTTCTGAGACATATAGCCGATGAAAGGGAGACAAAACTCAAATTTATAGCCCAGCCGATGAGGGTTGCACTGACGGGCAGGACAGTGAGTCCGGGAATCGACGACGTTATGATCACCCTGGGGACACAGAGGGTCATTGCCAGGATAGAGAGGGCCGTCGATTATATCGCCAGGCACTGAACCGGCCCAATCGTTTCACTATCGAATGGGCGGGCACATAGCCTGACAAAACGACACAAGGAAATCCCGCACATGGCAGGGATTTCACGAGATATGCAGTAACACATGGTGATTACATGCGTGTCATGGTTGTCAATATACAGAAACAAGGCATGTTGTCACGGAATCAACCGATTGTTCATGTGATGTAACTCATTACTACGGGAGGTGATCATGCACATATTCAGATCCCTGGCACAAGAGAAATCTAGAAAGCTGATCCTTATATTTTTTTCACTGTCCTCTCTCCTTCCCATATTGCTGATTTTATACATCGGCATCAATTATGTGCAGCCCCATCTCACCCCCGACCAGGCCGACAGACTCCGGCCTGCCTTTGTCTACTCGATCTGGATCATGCTCCTCTTCCCGTCACTCAGTTTCTTTATCTTGTCTCAATGGATGGGATCACTGGAGAGTCTGGCATCGGACATCAAATCGCAGGCAGGGACCATCCTGCAGGAAACAGGGGAAGCCGATGAAGATACCAACGAGATAACCGCCATTCGTATGGTCGTGGACGGCCTGCATTCCGAACTCCAGGAAAAGATGGATCAACTCAATGCCTATTCGAAAAAATTGATCGATTTCAATATAGAACTTTCGGAACTTTCCATTACCGATGACCTGACCGGCCTCTTCAACCGCCGTCACTTCGACCTTCGATTACAGGAGGAAATCGATCGCGCCGAACGGTACGAAAAGAAACTGGCCCTCATCATGATCGATGTCGACGGATTCAAGCAATACAACGACATCTTGGGGCATCAGTCAGGGGATGTCCTGCTGAAGACAGTCAGCAGAATCTTTCAAGAAAATATTCGCAAGACCGACATACCATTTCGGTACGGTGGCGACGAGTTCGCCATAGTCCTCACGGAATCTACTATGGAGGGTGCCCTATCGGTGGCACAGAAACTGTCCGAAGCCGTTGCCAGATGCCCCTTTGGCGGCATGGAACAACTTCCCTTTGACAAGGTTACCATCAGCTGTGGTGTGGCAGCTCATGCCAATGGCATGAAAAATCTCATCGCAGAGGCGGACAAATATTTATACGAAGCGAAGAATGCCGGGAAGGGACTCGTCAGAAGTTCCTCGGGACAATAATTAACCCTTGACATTTTCCCATTAATTGTCTATTTCCTATCCTTCAAAACGATTTAGGGTGGTTCTTCAGCGGGAATACAGGTGACACTGCCTGTTCCCCCCGGGCGGGCGCCTTTATGTCACGCATGGTCCCATCGTCTAGCGGTTAGGACGCTGGCCTCTCACGCCGGAAACCGGGGTTCGATTCCCCGTGGGACTACCATATGTATAATCGAGGGGTTACGAGATCATCGTGACCCCTTTTTTCATGGAAAGGGGCTGCAACCCCGTGAACCCGCCCACAGGGCACCGGTGGGAAATTTCCCATCAGGCTATCTCATCTTCGGTGCCCTCACCTTTTGAAAGGACCCCGGACCGTGGGTCACGGGCCTCCCGCCTTCAGCGCTCCCCTATGATTTCTCTTTTCGGCCTGTGATCAGAGACCCTCCGGTGCGGGGAAGAGACTTGCAAGATGGGCCTGTTTCGACAATTCCTCATACCAGACGCGGTATCCCTCGCTTCCCGGATGGAGCAGGTCTTTTGCATAGTATCGTGCAGGATCGTCAAGGAAGGGATCGTCGTGACGCTCTTTGAAGAGATCGACATAGGTGACACCCTCCCCCTGCGCCGCTGCCATAAAGCGAGACCGAACCGCCCGTGTCCGTGCCGTGTAGAGACGGGTGAGGGGCCAGAAAAAGGCCGGAGCAAGTCCCACGTTTCCCGTGCTTATGAAGATGACGTGCCGGGCACGAGCGACTGACGCCTGCAGGAGCGAGCGTGTCTGTTTTCCCAGCAGCGACAGATCGGTCCACCGCAGTATGTCGTTACCCCCTGTCTGAATCAGGATGAGGTGATAGTCCCGTTTCGTGGCGTCGTCGAGCTGCCCCATGATATCGGCCATGCGCGCACCGTTTTCGGCGCGGTTTTCGATACCGACGTGGGGATAGTCACGGAAGATACGCCCCGCCACGGAATCCTCAGGCCCCGCCGCCCCCGTTCCCACACCGGTACTGTCACCGATGACGAGGATAGGGTAGCGGGTCCCGGGATTATTCGCCTCAAAGGGCCTGCTCGCCGCTGAAATCGCCAGACCGCGCCTGACGCGCACCGCCAGGAGCGTCGTCTCGAAGACGGCGTATCCGGCAGCAATACCGATAAGAATGACAACAATATATCTCATCATCATGGCATACCACTGTGGGAATGCCTCCAGTATATGCCATCGGGAGAGAGAATAAAAGAAAATACGGCAATGATCGAAGCGGCCCGTCGCCACTGCACCGTTGCAGAGCCGTCCTCCGATCCCCACGGTCCTTTTTTATTGCCCCCTGCACGATTAGTCTATATACTGTAAAGAGGTGTGCCCGGAGACACTGTCTCTTCGATAGCGTCACCGGTGTAACACCGACGGCATTCTCCCGGGAAGATCAGGGAGAACCTTCACCTGCACACCACCGTGCCGGACAAAGGCGGCACGCATCTCTCAGGGGGTGATCAGATGTCTCGCATATTACGCTCTATGCTCGAACGGTCCCTGGGACAATCTTCCGTCCCCTTTTCGGTGACCTTCGTCGACGGTTCCGTGTACAGAAATTCTCAAGACGAGCCCGCCTTTTCCATTACCTTCAGGCGACGTTCGGCGGAACTGAATGTCCTCGTCAATCATGGCTGGGGCCTCCTGGAGTCCTACTTCAACGAGACCCTCGATATCGACGGCAGTCTCGTCCACCTGATCCGTGCCGCCGACGAGACAGGGCCGTCACTGGCGGCAAATTCCAGCCGGAGGCACATCCCCCATCCCCTCATCCGTCTTCGCAATCTCTGGCACGAGATCAGATTCGCCAACCGGACCATCGGCCAGGCGCGGAGAAACGCCCGTTTTCACTACAACCGCGGCACCGACATGTTCCGCCACTACCTCGACACATCCATGACCTACACCTGCGCCTACTGGAAGGAGGGCACCGGGACACTGGACGAGGCGCAGCAGAACAAGCTCGATCACGTGTGCCGCAAGCTGCGGCTCCGGCCCGGCGACCGGCTCATCGACGTCGGCGGCGGCTGGGGATCACTGCTCATACATGCCTGCGAGCACTATGGTGTCTCCGGCACCAACGTGAGCGTCACGCCCGATCAGAACCGATGGATGGCCGAAGAGGTGGCGCGCCGGGGGCTGACGGAAAAGATCGTCATCGAAGAAAAGGATTTCAGACAGATAGGGGGGCACTACGACCGGTATATCTCGCTGGGCGTGGTGGAACACGCGGGGAAAGGGGCACTGAAGGCATGGATCCTCGGCATGGCGCAGTGCCTCAACGAGGGGGGTATGGGACTGCTCCAGTTCATCGCCCACGACCGCGCCATGGACACGGATTTCTTCATACGAAAGCACATCTTCCCCGGCGGCTATCTCCCCGGTCTCAGTGAGGTCATCGACCTCATGGCCTCCTTCGGCCTGGAGATCCTCGATATCGAAAACCTCCGCCGTCACTACGCCCTCACACTGGATGCCTGGGCGGCCAACTTCGACGGCGCCTGGCAGTCCATTCATCGCCTCGACCCGCAGCGCTTCGACGAGCGCTTCCGGCGCATCTGGCGGACCTACCTCCACGTCTGCGCCGAATACTTCCGGGCCGACAACACCATCCTCCGCCTCTACCAGGTGACCTTTTCAAAGGGGAATACCACTGACTACCCCATGGACCGAGGCTTTCTCTATCACTGAAAATGCAGACAGGGCGGATGATATCATGTGTGATGGTCCGGTAAAAAGTCGAATTCTTGTAGCTTTGTTATTTCCGACCCGATGGGAAATCCATTTCTTTCAGAGATTTATGGATTCCCGACTGCGCGGGTGTGACACGATTTTCGCTATTTCACCGATGTGTCATGTGTGTTACTATCGAAAAAATATCACCCCGTGACGTCTGCCCCCCTGTCCCGGCAGTATCCATCGATAATGCGCAAAAAGGTCCTTCCGTATTTGTTATACTTTACCGGTCCGACACCGTGAATGATGAGCATACTCTCCCGGGTACGCGGGCGAAAGGTCGCCATTTCTATCAATGTCCTGTCTGAAAAGACGACATAGGGCGGGATATTGCCCCTGTCGGCGAGTTCCTTTCGTTTCTTTCTCAGTTTTTCAAAGAGGAGGCCGTCATAGTCGAGTTCGCTCACCCTCCTCTTTCTGTAAAGGACTTGTTCTTCTTCAATTATCCCCCACACCCTATCGGCCCCAGTAAAGACATCGGAGGCCCTTTGAGTCAGCTTCAGACTCCCGTGCTTCATGTCCTGCGTCATCAACCCCTGCCGGAGGAATTGCCGTGACAGATGAAACCACTGCTTTTGAGAAAATTCCCGTCCGATACCATAGGTGGAGAGCCTTTCGTGTCTGAATTTCACAACCTTCTGTGATTGAGATCCCCTGAGAACGTCGATGATATGGTTCGCACCGAATCGTTCACCCGTTCGCTTTACACATGAAAGAAACTTCTGGGCCGCGATGGTGATATCCACACGTTTCCTGTCACCTGCCAGGCAGTTGTCGCACATTGCGCATTTTTCTGCGGTATAGACTTCTCCGAAATAGGAAAGGAGTGGCCCGCGGCGGCATTCGTCCGTTTCGGCATACTGCAGGAGGGCGTTGAGATGGATTGCAGCAATGCGTCCCTCCTCGCCCTCCTTTTGATCTATGAAATATCTGATCTTTCGAATGTCTCCATAACTGAAAAGGAGGAGGCAATCGGCCCTGAGGCCGTCACGGCCGGCCCGGCCGATCTCCTGGTAATAGGTGTCGATGTTCTTTGGAAGGTCATAATGAATAACGAAGCGCACATTGGGCTTGTTTATCCCCATGCCGAAGGCGATCGTGGCGACGATTATCTGCACATCGTCTCTGATAAAGAGTTCCTGGTTCTCCCTGCGGTCCGCGTCGGATAATCCCGCATGATAGGGCCTGACTGAGAACCCCCGCCCCTCCAGGATTTCATATAACTCGTCTACCTGCCTGCGGGAAAAACAGTAGATTATGCCCGATTGATCGGGATGTTCCCCGAGGAATGCGACGGTCTGCGACAGGGGGTCGGTCTTTGGAACGACTTGCAGGAAGAGGTTTTCCCTGTCAAAACCGGATATATATTCGCCCGATCCGTCGAGACGAAGAGTGTCTCGTATGTCTTCCCGGACCCGCGGTGTCGCCGTTGCCGTCAGTGCGATACACACGGCCGAGGGAAAGCGTGACCTGACCGCTGCGATCTGCCGGTATTCGGGCCGGAAATCATGCCCCCATTCGGAGATACAGTGGGCCTCATCTATGGCAAGACAGTCGACCTGGAGTGACGAAAGGAGCGCAAACATGCGAGGCGCCAGGAGGGCCTCCGGGGCAAGATAGAGTAGTTTTACCCCCTTTTTCCTCAGGCGTGTCATGTTACGATTATATGCTTCATCGGAGAGCGCACTGTTCAGGTGCACGGCGGGGACATTGAGCTCCCGTAACTGCTCCACCTGATCCTTCATCAGGGAGATCAGGGGAGACACGACGACGGTCAAACCGTCAAAGATAAGGGCGGGAATCTGATAACAGAGCGATTTCCCCCCGCCCGTATGCATAATGACGAGTGTGTCTCTCTTTGCCAGAACATTCCCGATTATCTCTCTCTGCAACGGCCTGAATTCAGCATACCCGAATACATCCGCAAGAATGGCCTCGGCCCGTTCTATCGTCATCCGCTCTCTTTCCCGTTTCCCCTGGTGTGGACGGTTATCCTGAATAGCTGAAATACCTGCGACATTATACCACTCAAAAGAAACACTACCCCAGAAGCAGCAGAAAACGATCGGCCGGTATGATAAAGCAGCTGCCGGGAAACTCTTCCGCTCGTTTCGCCGTGCCGACGATCTGGTAGAAAGGAATTCCCAGCTTGTTGCCGAAGTATCTCCCGCTACGGCTTATATCACCCCCGCCTTTCTTCGCCTCAAACAGGGCAATCGGCACGTTGTCCTTGATAAGAACAAAGTCCACTTCCCTCTTTTCCTTATCACGAAGGTACCGAATCTCATGATCTCCCAAACCCCTTTCAGTCAACCGGGTTGCCATTCTGACAAGACTCACCGCCACGAGATTTTCGAACCGTGCACCCTGATCATCAATAATCGACCAATCGTAAAAATATAGTTTTTTTTCTTTTTTGATTGCCCGGCTTATTTTTTTATGCCAGGGCCTGATCGTAAATAGCAACTGGAGGTTTTCAAGTGTGGTCAGCCACAGATTGATAGTATCATATTTTTTATTCAGATCTTCACTGAGAGACGGCAGACTTAGAGTCGATCCCACCTTTGTCGGAAGTATTTCTGCAAGAGTCTCTATTCCTTTTATATCCTGTATCCGCGAAAGATCTCTTACCTCCTCGCGTGCCACCAGGGTTCTGTAATCCCTGTGCCATCTGCGGAGATATCTCTCCGACCCCTTTAACAATGGTTCGGGAAATCCGCCGAATTTCATGAGGAGTCTCAGTCCCTCTTCCATTCCCTTTACATGGGTTTCTCTCACATGGGCAACTAACTTTATACCATCGGCAAGGATGTCGACAGTGCCTTCGCCTGCAATATCAGTAGATAGGCAAGAAAAATCCTGAAGGACCTCTGGAAGCCCCAATGGAAACATGCGATACGTGAAGTGGCGACCCAAGAGTGAATCTCCCGATTTGAGAAACAACTCAAGTTTACCCGACCCTGTAACCAGAAGTTGCATCTTCTCTTTCCTGGGATCATAGATTCCCTTTAAGATATCGCTCCATCCCGGATATCTGTGAATTTCGTCAAAGACAATGGGAAGAGGGCTCTCTCTAAATTTTTCGTCGATGACGTTATGGAAAAAAAGGGGATTCCTCCTGTACCTCACCATAACCTCAGGATTATCCCAGTCAAAGTATGTTCCTTCGGTTCCCTTGGATTCCAGCCACTTTTGGGCAAAGGTTGTTTTGCCCACCTGGCGTGGACCGGACAGAAAAATCATCTTATTCTCAGTCATGACCGGATCGAAAATATATGTGCCGATGATACGCTTCATAACGACCATATTCCATAGATATGGATAATTGTCAAGACTATTTTCCTGTCCCCGAGAATATGTACGCTATGATATCCTCTATCCAGGACGGTGCCTCAGAGAGATATCGAATCCCTTTGACTTTGACAGTCCAACTGTACTATTGCATAAAGGCAGGCTGACAAGGGAAGAACACATGAGAGACAAGGGCCCACGGCGATCTGCCATTGCCGCTGTACCTCTCTCAGGTGCGAAAATATCAGAAATAGATGGAGGTCTACGGTGGTCAAACAATTTGAACTGATAACATTCGATGTATACAGCGCCCTCTTTGATATCGAGGGGGGCATTATTCCGGCACTCACGCCGGTCCTTCAGGAGAAGACCGACACACTCTCTTTTTTCAGGACATGGCGCACGAAGCAGCTCGAATATACACTCATCAACAACTCTCTCGGCGGTGAGTATGTGACCTTCCGTACCATAACGAGGCGCACTCTCGACTATACACTGGACCGTTTCGAACAATCGCTCCCGGAATCACAGAGAGAAGCGTGGGTCGATGCCTGGGACCGTCTCATACCGTGGCCGGAAACGAACGACGTCCTGGCAACCATCAAGGAAAGGGGATATGCCATCGGTCTCCTCTCTAATGGTGACAGGGCAATGCTCAAGGCCCTGGCACGCCTGCTCGACACCGAGATCGATCACATATTCTCCTGTGAAGAGGCGGGCTACTACAAGCCCCACGCAGGCGTCTATCGACTCCCGCTGAAGTCACTCGGCCTGTCACCGGACCGGATGCTGCATGTGGGCACCGGCCCGACGGACATCGTCGGTGCCAAATCGGCAGGGATACCCTGCGCCTGGTCAAACCGACGAAATGAACTCCTTCTGGACCAGACCTGCGCCCCCGACTGGGAATTCCCCGACCTCAGGGGACTCCTGGATATCCTCTGATTATCGTCGCCCCCGCCATAGACAGCGGGAAGTGCATTCACTGCTCAGTGCAAAAAAAATAGGTGATGTTCTCGGAAGCAGCGCAGTGTTACCATCGTATACCCTATCAAAGACTTGCCAGTTCTTTCAACACCGCTTCAAGGTTGCATACAGTGGCACCTTCAGGAATCTGATATGACTCCGTCACCGGTGCCACAATCCATGTCTTCACGGGCCTTAGGACTCTCAGTGTACCCCGAAATCCTTTGCTCACTTTTGGTACCATTGAGGCCTTGAATTCAAAGGCAAATCTCTTTTCTCCTCGCTCTATAATAAGGTCTATCTCTTCACCGGATGAGGTTCTGTAAAAATATGCATGCCCTCGCGGTATTGCGTTGACTATCTGTTCAATGCACCATCCCTCCCATGATGGCCCTATGACGGGGTGTCCCAAGAGTTCTTCAGCATTATCAATATTAAGAAGGCTATGGAGGATACCGCTGTCCCGAATATAGACCTTCGGCGACTTTATTAATCGTTTCTTAATATTGGTTACGAGTGGCGGCAGCACACGAACCATAAAAGTCTGTTCCAGAATATCGAGATATCGTCGAATCGTTGGATGTGTTGTCCCCAGAGACTGCCCCAGTTTAGACGTGTTCAATATCTGCCCGTGATAATGAGCCAGCATTGTCCAGAAACGACGAATCGTTATTGATGGAATTGCAAAACCCATCTGTGGAATGTCCCGTTCAAGGAAGGTTCTAATAAAATCATGACGCCAAGTGCAACTATGATCTTCTGAATCGGCCTTTATTGATTCAGGAAATCCCCCTCGAACCCAGGCTGTCTTGAAATCCTTATACTTTTTCCCGTCATAATCAAGGAGTTCGCGATACGTAAAGGGTGTTAATTCTATATAGTGGATACGCCCGGCAAGACTTTCCGAACTCTGGCAAATCAGATCCTGTGATGCTGAACCAAGAATCAAAAACCTGCCCGGCCGGCGATCGGCATCTACAGATGAACGAATCACAGGAAACAAATCCGGAATCCTTTGTACCTCATCGAGACAGATCAGTTTATCCTGTTGTGTAGAGATGAAAAATTCGGGGTCTTCCAATTTGCGAAGATCGGATGGCTTTTCAAGGTCGAGAAAAACCGTGTCGTTGCGCGATTCAACAACCTTCCGGGCCAGTGTCGATTTTCCACACTGACGTGGTCCCAGCAATGCGGTTACCGGGGAAGCACCAAGAGAATCATGAAGGCTCCCTTCTAGATGTCGAGGTATATATCTTTGCATATTGAATATGCTATTTACAATATACAAGGATAAAATCAACCTTTTTATGTATGCCCTGGAGGAAACGCAGGGTGCTGAACTGAAGAACCGTGATGGATCACTACATTGCAACTAACATGCGATAGCGGCATACAGGGAATAGTTTCAATGAGATAGCATCAGTTTTCAGCTTTTGAGGTCTTGATGCCGGCAGATTCTTCCGCTCATACCTGTGTGAAATGATCTACTCCCGGCGAAGGGCCTCTATGGGATTCAGCAGTGATGCCTTATGGGCGGGATAAAACCCGAAGAAGATCCCCACTGCGGCGGAAAAACTGAAGGCCAGAAGTACGGACTGCGGATCAACAATCGCCTTCCACTGACTGTAGGTACCCATGGCAAGGGACCCGCTCAGGCCCAGCATGACGCCCAGCACGCCCCCGATGAGAGACAGTACGATGGACTCGATGAGGAACTGTGAGAGGATATCGCCCCCCGTTGCTCCCAGGGCCATGCGCAGGCCGATTTCGCGGGTTCGTTCCGTCACGGAGACGAGCATGATATTCATGATGCCGATACCGCCGACGATGAGGGAAATCGATGCCACGGCCATCAGGAGAAAGCTCATGGCCTGCGTGGAGTCGGCACGCGCATTCATAAATTCGGCCATATTTCGCACTTCGAAGTCGTCATCCTGAGTGGGTCCGATGTCATGGCGTTCACGCAGCAGTGCCTTGACGGATTCCTCTGTCTGGCTGACCACATCGGTGCTCTTCGCCTTGATGTAGATGTCGTTGACGAGATCACCCGCCAGTCCTCTGCCGCCCAGGACCCGTTTCCGGGCCGTCGTTATGGGCAGCAGGACCGTGTCGTCCTGATCACCGCCCATCCCCGCTTCGCCCTTGGGTTCCAGGACCCCTATCACCATGAAGGGCACGCGGTTGATGCGCAACGACTGCCCGACGGGATCCTGGTCTGCAAAGAGGTTTTCCGCCACCGTCTCCCCGATAATCGCCACCTTAGACGCCCTGTTGATTTCATCCGCCTCGAAGATGCGACCGCTGCTCACCCCCCATTCCCGGGCCTGCAGAAACTCATTGGTTATGCCGTTGACACTGGCGGACCAGTTGAGATTTCCCGCTATCAGTTGCGCACTGCCCTTGACCGTGGGCGCCGCTAGCATAACAGTGGGAATCTCATTGTAAATGGCCCATGCATCGTCTTCGGTCAGTGTGGGAAGAGATCCCGACCCTCCCGAGACCCCTCGACCAAAATTCCGTCCCGGGTGGACCATCATGATGTTGGCCCCCATTTTGTCGATCATCGCATTGATCTCTTCCTTCGTCCCGTTGCCCACCGATATCATGATTATCACGGCCCCCACGCCTATGATGATTCCCAGTGTCGTCAGGACACTGCGCATGGTATTGCTTCGAAGCGAACGAAGCGCGTCTGTCAGTGCATCAAAGGTCTTCATCGGCCGGCCTCCCGCTTTGTTCCTTCCGGAAACGTCTCCGTCTCCGGGGACATATCTTCCAGCACCGATCGAGCCTCGGAGACGCGGTGATTGACCCGGTCCTCTACGAGGAGACCATCCTGAAAGATCAGGCACCGCCGGGTAAATGCGGCGATATCGGGTTCGTGGGTTACGATGACCACCGTCATCCCCCTGCTGTTGAGTTCCTGAAAAATCGACATGACTTCGATACCCGTTCGCGTATCGAGGGCACCCGTCGGTTCATCGGCCATGATGATGGCGGGATTGCAGACGAGGGCGCGGGCGATGGCCACACGCTGCTGCTGCCCCCCGGAGAGTTGTGATGGGTGGTGATCGATCCTGTCACCCAGCCCCACCATGTCGAGCATCTCCCGGGCGCGTGCAAGCCGTTTCTTCCGGGGAGCCCCGTTGTACCGCAGGGGCAACGCCACATTTTCCAGGGCGCTGGTGCGCGCCAGGAGATTGAAACTCTGGAACACGAAGCCGATTCGGTTGTTTCGTATATGGGCCCGTTCGTCTGAAGACAGGGAAGACACCTCCGCACCTTCAAGGAGATAGGTGCCTGCCGTGGGGGTATCCAGGCACCCCAGGAGGTTCATGAAGGTCGATTTGCCCGATCCCGACGGTCCCATCACCGCCAGGGATTCCCCCGATGCCACTGTCACTGAGACACCCCGCAGGGCATGGACCTGCTGCGTACCCACCTCGTAATCTTTTGTCAAGTCGATCGTTTCAAGTAATGATTGCGTCATTGTCACCCTTCTTTCCCGCCCTCGGTCCCCTATCGTCGCTCCCGGATTTACTCCATCCCTCTGATCACCTGCATGCCCTCGGTGACCCCTCTTCCCTTGATCTCGGTGTGAGAGCCGTCACTGGAACCCAGGATAACGGGCATCATCACCAGTTCTCCCTCGTCATCGATCCGCCAGAGACTGCCGGATTTGGGCCGGTTCCGGTCCCGGTTTTCCTCGAACAGTTCGCGCTGACGGGAATCCAGTATGCGCATGATCGCCGTCTGTGACTCCTTGACTATCTTGTCCCGCACGTCGCTCATGCTTGCCCGGGGGCCTGTATGTGCCGACCGGGCAGCCACCATCTTCTTTCCCATCTGCTGAAAAATCGTTCTCACCTCGTCCTGCTGGGACTCCGAAAGATCCAGTTGCTCCGTGTATTCCTTTATCCTGGCCTCGGGGTCGGGACGCCCGCCGCCGGGGATGCCGCTCGCCGCACCCGCCGTGCCCGCCGGTGACGAAGCGTTGACAGTCGGGGCATCGGGCGGGGTGAATCTCAGTGCCGCATTGGACACGGTCAATACCTGCGGCCGTTTCAGTATTTCGATTTCCACGTCAGCCGTCATGCCGGGCATGAGACTGAGATCATGATTGTCCGCCGAAATAATGACCTCGTAGGTAACCACATTCTGCACTGTTTTCCCCAGTTTGCGAATCTGGGTCACGGTCCCCCGGAATTTCCTCGTACCGAAGGCATCAACGGTGAACCGGGCGGGCTGTCCCTCTCTGACATTTCCGATATCCGCCTCGTCCACAGAGGTAGACACCTCCATTTGGTGCAGGTCCTGCGCAATGGTGAAGAGCGTGGGGGCCTGCAGGCTCGCGGCAATGGTCTGCCCCACATCGACAGTGCGGTCAATAATGACGCCGTCCACGGGGGATCGTATGACCGTATTGTCCAGGTCTACCTTCCGCTTGTCCCGTGCAGCCTCTTTCAGTCTCACCTGGGCCTGTGACTCCGTGACCGTCGCTTCTGCGATGGACAGGGAGACCCTGGCGGACGCGACCTTGCTCTGGGCCGCCCGTTCCTGTGCCACTGCCTGCTCCAGCTGGGCCGATGCCTCTTCAAAGGCGGTGTGGGCCAGGTCATAATCGTTCCTTGAAATGAAGTCTTTCTCTACCAGGGACTGCTGGCGTTTCAGATTCCGCTCTGCATTTTCAAAGGTTGCCCTTTCTTTCCTGGTCTGGGCCTGTGCTGCAATCAGGCTTGCCTCGACATTTTCAAGGTCCGCCTGATAGCGCAGCACCTCCGCTTTCTGGATACCCAGCCCCGCCTTCGCCATATCCAGTTCGGCCTCTGCCTGCCTCATGAGGGTTTCATAGCCCTCGGGATCGATCTTGGCGATGACCTGATTTTCAGTGACGGGGGAATTGAAATCCACCAATAGTTCCTGTATCTGACCAGACACTTCAGACCCTACCTCAACCGTTATGAGGGCGCTCAGGGTACCCGTTGCAGATACCGTATTGACCATGTCGCGCCGTTCAACCTGCGTGAACCGGTACCGGGCCTGCGCCGTTTCAGGGGCAAAGAACCGGACCTGTCCCCAGAACCATGCCGTGATGCCCACGCCGAGGATGATCGCTCCGATAATAATCTTTTTCATACTCTCCACTCTCCACAATGATTTCACTGACAGACCGGCTGCTGGTCGTGCAGGGGTACCGGTCACTACCCCGATATGTCCTCGCCCACGGCACACTCCAGACCCGCCCGGGCCTTGTGACTGTCGTACCGGGCCTGCACCAGTTCACTGCGGGACTCGGTGTACAGTACCTGGGCATCGCTCAGCTCGATGGAATCGCTCACGCCGGCTGCATACCGCCCCCGGGCCAAGGCCAGATTCTCTTCGGCCTGCGTGAGTGCGGTCTCGGCGTTTTTGATGGTCTCCCGGGCAGTCTGCAACTGTACATAGGCCCGGGTGACTTCTTCCGTCACCTGCAGCCTGAGGCTGTCCAACTGGGCATGCAGCCGGTTGACCGCTTCCCGGGATTCCAGAACCTGGCCGGATTGCCTGAAACCGGTAAAGAGGGGCCAGTTGAGACTGACTCCTACCTGCCAGCGGTGATCTTCCAGGGACAGATCATCCCCCGAATAGTTATAGCTTCCACTGGCACTGAGGTTTGGAAAGGCACTCTGTTTGACGGAGGTAAGGTCCGCTTCGGCGGCCCTGATCTGGGCCGTGAGTGCGGCGATCTCGGGGCGGGTGTCTGCCGCCGTTTCTATCAGTTCCTCCAGATGCGGCGTGACCGTCGCCGATGGATACACCTCCGCCAGGGTATAGTCACCCGGTACGGGCCGCCCGCCCAGGAGCCTTTCGAAGACTATGATCGACTCCTGCAGCCCCTGTTCCGCGGTGACAAGCGTCAATTGCGCCTGGGATGTTTCGACTTCCGCCCGCGTGATATCTATCTTGGGACGCATTCCCGCCCCGTACAGGGCCCGGGCCTGTTCCAGTTGCTGTTTCCTCACAGTGACGCTCTCCCGGCCCACCAGAACCAACTGTTGATGCTTCAGGACCTCGAAAAAGGCCTGCTTGACATCGCGGATCAGCGTCTTCTCAACGGTTTCGAGACCCTTTTCTGCGTACTCCCTGTCCCTTCGGCTCTTCTCCACCTGCGCAGGGGTCTTCCCGAAGTCATAGAGATACTGGGTCACCGATATTCCCGTGGAAATATCATCCACGGTACTGTCGGTCTTTGACTTACCGCTTCCGCTATGCGTCCCCGTGCGCTCATACCCGGCCGAAGCGCTCACCTGCGGATAATAGGCGGCACGGGCCTGTGTCACTTTGTGTTGCGCGATGTTTACCCCGCTTCGGGAAGCGGCCAACGAAGGATTCTTCTGCAGGGCAATGTTCACGGCCTGATCCAGGGTAATCGTGTCGGCGGCATGAAGACGAGCGGGGACAACAAACAGTATACAAACAAGCAGTACAATAGGAAGGGCGCAGGTTCTGGGCATCATCATGTTCCTCAGTCAATTATCAATAGTTTCCGTGCGAAGTATCTCCGCTGCCATGCTATGGTTCAGTGATCCTTTTCTCATGACGGTCGGGATATCAGGATATCCGTCGCACCAATGATCGAACTCATTCTGTTGTCTCCATTCGCGAAAACCATGCCATGAGAAGGGGCATGCAGTACCCGGCCTTTTATATAGAAGAAAATCAATCAGCATCGAGATGAAATTACGGTTTATTATATTGATATTATTAGGTATATGTAACAACCTAAATTTTCTGGATAATGCCTATCATTGATGTGCGGCAACGCTTCCTGAAGGTTTTCTCCCCGGTGGGACCTCACAATCAGGATACTTTGTATCCACACACAGGCACAATGTGTGTAAACAATATTCAGGGTGCTGCACGGTGATCTCGTGGTTGCACGTTTTCCAGCTGCCATTGTTATGATCTCCCATGATCTATTTACACGGGAAGATGTATATACATGATTTTTTATCTGCTTAGATTCGCTCTACCTTGCACAGCAGCGATTTCAGTCCCGTCGAACCGGTGATGGGGTCGAAGGCCCTATGGTCGGTCAAGACGTTACAGTTACTCTCCTTGAATCCGTGATAGAGATGGGCGACTCGCGGATCGATGCGATCGGTGACACACGATGCACACTGGATGCTGCCCCGCGGCGATGAGATCCTGACGGGATCACCATCCTCGATACCAAGGAGTGCGGCCCGCTGGGGATGTATCTCCACAAGATTTTTCGGAAAGAGCCTTTGAAGTCCGGGGATGTTCCGCATCTCGGAATGGGTATACATCTCCAGCTTGGTCCCCGCGATCAGTATCAGGGGATATTCCCGTGCCAGTTCAGGCTGTGACACCGGGCTCTCGGCAGGTTCCCGGTAGGTCGGCAGGGGATCGTAGCCGAGTTTCTCCAGTTGCTCCGAGTAGATCTCCACCTTTTTTGAGGGTGTCATAAATCCCTTGGATTCATATTTTCTGTACATAGCGGGATAGTCCCTGAAGATCGTCGCCTGAAGCGCCCTTCGTATGACCCTGCCGAAGACGCCCCTGAACCTGGTGTAGAAAAAGGGGGGAACGGGCATGACGATCCCCTCGGGCTCTTCCATCAGGTCCTCGCAGGTGATGCCGAGGGGTGTGAGCATATGATCGATGGCCTCTGCTTCGGTCTTCCACGGAAAGTATGTCTCATAGCCCATGGCCCGTCCGAGATCACAGATGATTCGCCAGTCGGATCGCGACTCCCCCAGGGGCTCCACCGTCTTTGGACTGAGGGCGATACGGGAATGGACGTTCCAGGAGTGGTCCGCATGGGTATCGTAGGTCACAAACCGGGTCCGTTCGAGAAAGGTACAGGCGGGGAGCACGATGTCGGCGAGCTCGGCCGTGGGTGTCATAAAGAGATCTGCCACCACGAGAAAATCGAGCTTTTTCAATGCCTTATCCACGACGGTGGTGTTAGCACAGGTAAGCATGGGATTGGAGGCCATAACCATCATCGCCTTCACGGGATAGGGATCGGCATGAAGTATCGCATCCCACAGAGCGGCGGTGTGCGCGGCAGGCCAGGTCTCTGAGATCCGGGAGTACAGGCAGGTGTCGGCCCCCAGTTTCTTCTTGGCCTGTTCCGGTGGGAGTTTGTCGAAGAGCTTGATGTCCTCCATACCCATCGAGATGGGTATGACTATGATGTTTCCCCCCTTGACGTCCAGGTTTCCGGTGATCGCCATCATGATATCGATGGCGCGGATCGCAACGGAACTGTTGGTATGCTGGTCGAGGGCGTTCCGGGGGCTGATGCACGCCGGCTTTGTCGTGGCGTACATCCGGGCGATCTCCCTGATTGTCGCGGCAGGAACCCAGGTGATCTTCTCCACCTCCTCGGGGGAATACTCTTCGATGTGGTGTGCCAGCTGATCAAATCCCACCGTCCACTTCTCGACGAATGTTCGATCGTAGAGCCCTTCCCGGATAATGACATGCAGCATACCCAGGGCCAGCGCCCCGTCGGTGCCCGGTCGCGGCCGGGCGTGGAGATCGGCCTCCTTCGCGTGGGAGGTGACCCGGGGATCGATGACGATGAGCTTCATACCCCTCTTTCGGGCCTCTCTGATGGCGATCTCCTGCGGCTTGTTGGTGGCCTCGGGATTACCGCCCCACAGGAGGAGGCACCGGGTATGTGCCACATCGGGGGGAACCACGGCGCCGAGGTCATAGTTAAATCCCAGGAATACCCGCGGGAGGTGGCACACATGGCTCGGATTGGTGATGTTCGGTGTACCGATGAGGTTCGCCAGCCGTGCGAGGTAGGCGCCGAGGATATCGCCGCTGTGGTAATGGCCGTGATGGAAATCTATGGCCTCGGCGCCGTAGTCCTCCGTAATCGTCTTAAACCGGTCCGCGATGGTCGTGAGGGCCTCATCCCAGGAAATCCGCTCCCACCTTCCCTCCCCCCGGGCGCCGACTCGCCTGAGCGGGTATTGTATCCTGTCGGGCGCATAGAGCATCTCCTTCATGTGTTTGCCCCGCAGGGTGAGCTGCCCCTTGCTCTCGGGGTGGGCGGGATCGCCATCGATACCGAGTACCCTGCCACCCTGTATACTGACCCTCATCCCGCACTGTGAGTGCGCATCCACATCACTCACCACGGGGACTATCCGCTTCACTCCCCCCTGCACGGCATGGGCGGGATGTATCAGATCTGCAATGCCCTGTGTCCTGGTGTTCACATATCTTCCTATGGCCACTGCGACACCGAGTAGTGCCGCGGCCCTTAAAAACATTCTCCTGGAAATCCTGTTCATGTCATGCCCCTTTAATAGTGTTGTATGATCTGTATGTTACCAACTTGTCCTATTGTCGACGGCTTCTTCTGCAAAGGCCACGATTTCGGGCGGGAACCCAGCATCTGCGCAGGTACCGATTACCTCTTTTCTGTCCGGCAGATCCTTTGTGAGATACACCGGCGCCGCGATCATTGAGATGACGGCAAGCACTATCACCGTGAAGGCGAGCGCCCGGGGACCGACCCCCAGGTGTCTTTCGACGCTCATCCTGGTCCAGCCCCAGTGGCATAGGAGGTGAACCGAGACAATGACCATCAGTGCAAGGGACAGGACCCAGTGCAGGTCCGCCCATTCCTTTCGCGGTTCACCCAGAACGGTGTACCCCGTTACATCGACGGGAAATTCCCGGAGGATGATCCCGGTACTGACGACTGCGATCAACAGGATGAACATACCGATATCGATCCAGAGGTTTCGTGTCGTCTTCTTCATGATATTATGCTCCCTTCCTCGTGAACAGGAAGATTCGTTTCCGCCGTTCCGTATAGGCAAACCCTCCTCGCGCCACCGCTTCGATCAATGCCGCCTCCGAACCCCTCGTCTTTTCAATGGAGAGGATCCCGCCGGGCCTGACGACCCGGCCGAGCTCGGCAATGACGCCGTCCAGTCCGCCGGCCACATGCTGCAGGCCAAAGATGAATGCCATGTCGATGCTTCCGCCGGGCAGCCCCGTATCCGATGCGTTGACACAGAGAGGCGTAACGTTCGTCACGGCCATTCTCTCCACCTTGTTCCTCACCCGGGCTACGGCGCGGGGATGGACATCGACGGCATAGACATGCCCCTCTTCTCCCACTATTTCTGCCGCGGGAATGGTAAAGAATCCCGGGCCGCACCCCACCTCGAGCACTGTCTGACGCTCCTCCACTCCCGCCGCCCTGAGGATTCTGTGGGGATTTCTCACCGCCGCCAGCAGGGGATTATCGTGGACGAAACGAATCATCCAGTAGGCGATGTCCGATGTTTCAAGATGAGATTGATCTCTCTTCCTCTGTCCTCTATTGCACATGTTTGCTACCTTCCTTTGTATTGGTATGTTCGATCCATATGGAGTGGTCTACAAGGCCGAAGACCTTCAGGCCCTGTGCGAGGTTCATGCCCAGAAGACTCCCCCTGACGTGCACATCACCGGTATGCCACAACAGCCGCAGCGCGAAATAACCCGGTACCGATGCATGACTGGAAAGAGTAACGGCACAGAGGCCCCGAGGATCGGTATTTCCCCGAATCTCACGAACCAGCACGGTCAACTCCTCTTCCGTCGTCTGCTCCTTGCCTGCAGCCGATTGCACCCTGATCGTTTCCAGCCATCTCATGATTGTATATCCTTTCCGCTGTTTGTCTTACGAGAAAGCACAGACCATGCCACAACATAATAAACAATAATATCAAATAGTTATGAATTCCGGTCCCTACAAGGTGTCCCATGGGACATTTTATATATTGACTATGGGACACTTTGGCTGTAAAGTGTCCCATGGGACACATAAACCGAAAGACAGGGGAAACCATGCAGATTGACGAGAATGAATTTTTCCGTGAGGCCACGCTCCGCATCTGCGGAAGCCTCGATGTCGCAACCTTTCTGTACGAGAGCTTTCTCTATCTCAGGGACTATCTACCGGCAGACAGTATGTTCCTGACCCATTACCGCCCCGAGAGCGGTGAGCACACCGCCCTCGCCACGACATCGACCGCCGGGAGTTCACTGCTCAACCTTACCATCGCCGTGCCACCCGACATAGGCCGATACGCGGCGCGTCCCGACAGGGAGACCCCTGTCATTGACAGGGCGGAAGAGCATCCGACGGCCAGACCCTGGATAGCCAGAGGCCTTCTGGAAGGGGACGCCTCGCTGCTGGTGCTCCGCCTTATCGTCGATGGAAATATCATCGGGGGGGTGGTCTTTGTCTCACACCAGAGCGGGGCATTCACCCGGGAACATGCCAACCTGGCGTCACTCCTCAGGGAACCCTTTGCCATCGCCCTCTCCAACGGCGTCAGGTATGGGGAACTGCTCGAGCTCAAGGAGCTCCTGCACGAGGATAACCGCTTCCTCCACAGCGAACTGCGACAGATCGCCGGAGAGGAGATTATCGGGGCCGATTTCGGTTTACGAGGTGTGATGGACATGATCCGGCAGGTGGCGCCCCTTGCAAGTCCCGTCATACTTTCGGGAGAAACGGGCACGGGCAAAGAGGTCATCGCCGGTGCGATCCATAACCTGTCGCCGAGAAGAGACGGCCCCTTCATCACCGTCAATTGCGGTGCCATCCCTGAGAATCTCGTGGACAGTGAACTCTTCGGACATGAAAAGGGTGCCTTTACCGGCGCACTGTCCGATAAGCGCGGCCGCTTTGAACGGGCCAGTGGCGGCACTATCTTTTTAGACGAAGTGGCCGAACTCCAGCCGGAGGTACAGGTGAGACTGCTGCGGGTCCTGCAGGAACAGGAAATCGAGCGGGTGGGAGGCACGGAACCGATCAAGGTTGATATCAGGGTGATTGCCGCGACGCACCGTGATCTGCATGCCATGATACAGGGGGGAGAATTCAGAGAAGACCTCTATTTCCGCCTCAACGTCTTCCCCATCACCATCCCCCCCCTGAGAGAACGGAAGGGCGACATCCCCTCCCTGCTCCATCACTTCATGCAGAAGAAATCCCGGAAGATGGGCCGCGGGAACATACCAGGCCTGGACCGGACGGCGCTGGAGCGGCTCACGGCCTACCCCTGGCCCGGCAACGTGCGGGAGCTGGAAAACATGGTCGAGAGGGCGCTGATCCTGCACAGGGGCACAACCCTTTCCTTCAACGACTTTCATATTCCATTGCAACCCCACGGGAATGCCGGACAGGAGGCGGTACCCCCGGTTCATCCCGATAGTCGGGATAGGGAGTCACTGGCACTGGATGCCATCATATCGGGACACATACGCAGAGTCCTGCATATGACGAAGGGCAGGGTGGGCGGAAAAGAGGGAGCGGCCGCTCTCTTACAGATCAACGCCTCGACACTTCGTAAAAAAATGAGAAAACTGGGGATTCCCTTTGGCAGGAAGGCACAATAAGTCGTAAGATCAGTCAGTTATAACCGAGGATGTGGCAGGCAGTTTGAGACCGTATTCGGTGTCCGTGCATACGCTCTTCATGTGAGGGAAAGGGACTTTTGGCAAGTCCGGCGATGCGTACATCAGATTGTTGCAAGGAGAAAAGTCAATCCCAGGATTGTCACCATGAGTGCCGCTGCCATAGTAAGTATTTTTTCTACAACGACAACCACCGTGGCTTTTCGTGCCAGGGTACTCAAGAGCAGGTTTTTACCGCTCACACCAACGATTACTACTGCCGAGATGGTTGCGGCCATACCGAGGGTCATCATAAGGGCGAGAAGCAGACCCAGCCATACCAGTCCCAGGGACATGGCGAAGAGCATAATCAGGACGACTCCCGGACAGGGTACCATACCCACAAACAGGGCCGTCGACACTGGACCTCCCCGTCTCTTCATGGCACACTGTGCGTGATCCGCCGATATCGCCGGTTCCTCTCGCCGCTTCCAGTCATAGAGATTCTTGACCAAGAGACCAATGCCTACCACGGTAATGAGACTGTAGCTTATCACCTGCGTTGTCCGGGTTACACTATCCAGAGATCCCATGACGGTGCTCTGAAGTAGACGGTGTACGACAAGCACCAGCACTATTCCCGACAATCCGTGGAAAAGGGCGATGAAGTTGCCCAACATAATACATTCCCTGAAACTGCTGTCGCGTGAAACCATGTAGGACATGGCCACCGCCTTACCGTGACCCGGCCCGGCTGAGTGTAATAGACCATAGGCAAAGGCAAGCACAAAGAGCACAAGCAAGGGTTTCGGGCTCTGTGTCTCTTTCGCCTCCCGTGTCAGAGCTGCCATTTTCTGATTGATTCTCTGCTGCCAGATGGAAATTTTGGCGAGGAAGGGATAGGATTGAACGAGTAATGGAGATACCTTTTCCTGTTTCCCTTGTGAGGTAAAGGGGTTCTGCGCATTGGCCTGACTCATGCAAAGGAATATAAGCAACACTGTCGCAATAAGTACAAGGACTCTATTCATCTTTCAGCCTGAACCTGACGATTGTCTCTATGGGATGAACCAGATCGAAATAGTACGATATCTTTGGATTTTCAGCAATACGGCAGCTGATTTCAAGACCTGCACCACCCTCGATGGGTATGGTCTGGCTCTCGTTCAACGACATATCGGTATAATAGGTGGGATCGTATTGCGAAATCACAATTTCCTTCGTGGCGTGGATTGCCTTGACATGACAGGGTATGAAAAAGACATATACAAGTTTTCCTCCCTTCAGGGCCGCCGAAAAATCACGAACATATTGGACCTTAAAGGGTTTCCCACCAATCCTGATAACAGTGAAATAATCGAAATTGGCCAGGTTGTCGAAAGCCTCTTTTTTGATTGCGGTGATTTCAGAAGCTTCCAGTATGCCGTTTTTGTTCCCGTCATAGTCGCCTGCTATCATGTTGCTGAAAAACTCATCGAAACCCCATTCCACCCGGATGCCGGCAAACCCCTCGGCATCACAAATCATCGTGAGCCTGTTATCAATAAAGGCATGGGGATGTGAAGACGATGTCTGCGAAAAAACGAGTGGAAAAATAACTATACTTACAAGAGATATGATGAATCTATAGGTTGTCTTTTTCGGCATACCGATTGTCTATACGATTTTCTCCTGTGAGGCAATCACTGATTTTTCTGTCCCCTTGCGGGGATGTATCCCTCTCGCGGGGATGTATCCACCTCGCGGGGACCTGTCCACCCTTACCCAACAGACCCGGCACCCACCGCGTCACCAGCAGACATCGGAAAAGCCATTGCCGTGACCGGCGAACCGTCGATGCATACATCGCCGACCTGCGGGCCGTCATCCACATGGATATGGATTGCAAGATATTCCGCATGCACCGCCTCGGCATCCCCCAGGACCGGATTGCGAAGAGATTGAGTATGCTTCAACAGAGCACCTCCAAGCATTTACAACATTTGGCAACGTTGCCAAATGTTGTAAATAGCGATTTATCAAAGGGCTTCACCGTCTCCCAGGTTGCCGAGAAACACGGCTGGACGGAACCCATGGTCTGGTCACTGGCACTGGAAGTCAAAGAAGACAGTGAACGATTCAAAGAAATCGCCTGGGGGCTCAGGACATGGGACCACTGGGAATGGAACGACTGCGACCGGCGATTCGGTAACGACTGTCGGGACTTTCAGAACACCCCCTTCTCTGAAGAACGAATAACCGGTTCGATCCTCTTTGAAGACTACATCGACATGTTGAGCACAGCGGGATAGAAACACACCCACACGACCTATGCCCCCTGTCGGCCGATCTCTTCAGCGCCAGCATCGTCGCATCCTTTCCCGGGTCAAAACCCATATGAGTCGCTGATGAAGTCCTGCTCGTATATCGACTCCAAGATTCGTACCACTGCAGCCTGTGCGAGCATATCTTCCACGTTGGGAATTCCCAGAGGTCGTTGCTTGGTACTGCCCGACTTCGGTATATACATCCGTCGGACCGGCCACGGTCGATAGGTTATCCGCTGAAGTCTCTCGCCAGATTGGATAAATTTTCATCCGGACAGTCACCATACTCAGCAATTGCTACCTGATCGATGCCTTCAGTTGCATCCTTTCGTAGCCGACTGTAGCATCCTTTAATGTAAATCCAAAAACTGTCTTATCAAAAAAATCACAGATTGCTGAAGTTCCTACGTTATCCAACCAACATGGCTGGGAGCACCGTGGACCGGATCCGTATTGAAGAAACGCAAACATCTGACGTGGCTTCAGACGGAGATATTTTTTAATGCGTCGACATATTCCGATTCCGGCAAATCGGCCAGTCTTTCTTCAATGAAAAATTTTACAGCAAGCCGGCTGGCCTCGCCTATGATACCCGGACACTTGTCGATGTGCGCACCGGCTCTTTCAAATTTCTCAAAATCTTCAGGATCGGCAATATAATAGGGTCTTCCGAAACGAAGGGTCTGGATGTCCCGGCAGATAATCGAACCCATTGTTTTGAGATACTGATCTGTAAATTTCTGTATAAGCTGAAAATTCTTTATCCGGGTACGATCTGGATCAGCAAAATTGGAACGCTCACGCCCACAGAGCCAGCTTATCATCATCACGGTGCCGGAATAGCCGCCACAGGTACCGATTCCGGTTAAACCGCCACCACCGGCCAGACCGGTTGCTGCCTTGAAGAGTCCATCTTCACGGATATTCAGACTGTCCTGTATAGCAGCAATAGTACACTGGGCACATCCTTTATACTTTTTCTCGTATTCAAATCCAAGCGTGTAGGCAATTTCCAGCAGATGTTTCATTTGAAAATCCTTTCTATTTTTAAAATAATCAGAACATATTATGCTCCGGATCGCATAAGCGACGGAACATCAGCGTTTTACGCTTCACTGTTGAGAATCCTATCTCAGAGAGATAAACTTTTAGATTGCTTCACTCAACAGGAGATTAACGGCAAACTAATAAAATTTTCGATGAATATATCAGATCCTCTCGGCTCAATCCTGGCCATTGGGGCCAGGATTTCTCCCTTTTAAAAAACGAACGGTAACCATCAGAATGTTTCCCGCCATGGTTTATTGGGTCCCCTTGCCATTTCCGGCCTCGAGTTTTTCCGCCAAGACCGGTACTCTTTGATGACTTCACCGGCCCTTTCTTGAAGATGACAATTCCTTTACCTCTCACACAGGCCTCAGGTGCCATTCCCTGATGGGATACATGAACAAAACCAATTGGCAGTACGATCATTCTTCAGGTTCGAAACAAATATCGTCACCTGCGGCATCCTATCCCACACTTGAACCGTGGACGGAATCACGATAAAATCATTTCTCATCAGCATGTGCTATCCTGGCACATTCATTTATTTCCTCTCATCGAGTTGGTGCACTATACATAATTGCTACCGCAGTTGTTATGATTAAACCCAGTTCCCACAATTTTTGCAGGGCTGCCCCAATGCGGTTAGCTCTTGTCGGGTACATACGCAGCTAATCCCTAAAATATCCCGAAACCAAGGACATTCGGCAACCAGGTGCTTATAGCCGGGAAATAGGCCAGTATGAGAATGCAGATAGTAATCGCGACAATGTGCGGCAACACATGAACCGCGAGTCGTTCTAAAGAGACATCGGCCATTTTTGAGGCTATAAAAAGATTCACTCCCAGCGGTGGTGTCAAAAATGCCACTTCATTAGTTACCACAAAGATGATACCGAAATGGATGGGATCGATTCCGAGGTGGGTAACCACTGGCAGCAGTACCGGGGTCAGGATAATGATCGTGGACAGGGTCTCCATGAACATTCCGAGGACATAAAAAACTACAATCAGCATAAGCATGATGACAAACCAGTTGTCGGAAATCGCCAGAACCGCATTTGCCAGTTTCAGGGGTGCCTGTTCCATGGTAAGCATCTGGCCGAACAGGGTCGAGGTACCCACGATTATGATGACAGTTCCAGCGATCATGGTGGCATCGTTAAGACTGGCAAAGATTTTGGCAAAATTCAACTCCCTATTGATAATCCCTCCCACGAACAGCCCCCAGAAGACCGCTACCACAGATGCTTCCACGGGAGTAAAAACGCCGCAATAGATGCCTCCGAGTATGACCACCGGAGAGGCCAGAGACCATTTGGACTTCCAGCATGTTTTGAGAAAATCTTTTAGGTCAAATTGTTCGTCGGTTCCCCGAAATTTAAGCTGCTTGGCTACATACCAAGCCACCAGACAGTGGGCCAAACCGATCATAGCACCGGGAATCATTCCGGCCAGAAACATGCCGGTAATGGATACGTTAGATATCACGCCGTAGATAATCATGGGATTGGAAGGCGGAATAAGTATTCCCAAGGTCCCACCGGAAGAGGCTACAGCTCCGGCGTAGCCCCGATCATATCCCTGGCGCAGCATAGCCGGAATCATCAGAGATCCAACGGCCGCCACGGTACCCGGACCGGATCCGGAGATGGCGGAGAAAAACATGCAGGCAATAATAGTAGTAATCCCGAGGCCACCGTAAAGTTTTCCCATAGGCTTTCGGACCACCTCAATAATCTGGCGGGTCACCCCTCCGTGCTCCATGAGGGACCCAGCGAGAATAAAACAGGGGATAGCCAGCAGGGGAAATTGATCCACTCCCCGATACAAGGTCTGGGGAATCATGGACAAGGTAATATCGCTGGCGATGAGGCCAGCAACGGTGGCAAAGCCCAGGGCCATAAAGATCGGTAGTCCGATTATCAACCCTCCCACCAGTGAAATTATCATCAGTGTTACGGGCGTCATTCTCCACCTCCTGTTTTTGCCAGTTCACGCCAGGTATGATTTTTGATGGCTCGGTAGTATACCTGGAAAATCCGCAGGGTCATGAGGATGAAACCGGCGGGAATAATGGCGTAAATCCAGAATTTGGACAGGCCCAAGGAGGGGGTAATTTCCGGGAATTTGATGGCGTGATGGACCAGTTCAATACCCTGAACGGCAAACAGGATATTGAGCCCCACCCATATGATATCGGCAATAAGCCACTGGTAAATTCTAAATTTTTTTGGCAATAATAAAAACTGCGCAGTGACCCTTACATGCTGTTCCTGTTTGGCTGCCAAAGAGATTCCTAAATAAATAATCCAGACAAAACAAAGCCGGCTCAACTCTTCTGTCCATGTCAGGGATGAGTTAAGGGTATATCTGAAAAACACCTGAAGGCCAAGGCAGAGAACCAACACGGTCATCAGGACGGCTGAAAGGTATTGTTCAAAATTTTCGAAAAACCCCCTCTTCAAATCACTATTCATTGTCAAAACTCCTTATTCAAAAGACCGCTGCCGTGGCCTGTGACTCTTTGTAGCGAGGTCCTATTTTTTTCCATAACACTGCTGCTCAGGTTGCCAAAAGGCGGCAGCGCTGAAAACCCGCTGCCGCCTCAGGATTTTTCTTACCTTGTGAGGATGGTCTGAATCTTGTCAACGGTCTCTTTCCCGCCGACCTTTTCATAGAATTTGGGCCATACGCTGCGACCCTTTTCTATCCATTCTTTTTCATTGTTAGCGGGTTTTGAAAACTTCATGCCGTGATCCAGGCATACCTGAAGGGCCTTTTGATCTTCTTCGGCGGCCCATTTCCATTCGTACTCGGCAGCTTCTTTGGCCGCTTTGACCAGCGCCTGTTTCAGATTGTCAGGCAATTTTTGGAAAAAGGTTTCGCTGATGATACAGGGACCAGTCCAAAGAATGTAATGAATATCAGTGATGTATTTCTGGACTTCAAAAAACTTAGCCGCCATATTGATCCCGTGCGGGTTATCCTGACCGTCCACTACCCCCTGTTGCAGAGCGTTGAACAGCTCGGTCCATGCCATGGGGACAGGGTTGATGCCCCACGCCTTGTAGGTTTCAATCATGATCGGGTTTTTGGGAACACGGATTGTGAGCCCCTTGAGATCGGACGGATCCAGGACTTCTTTCTTCCCGTTGGTCAGGACGCGGTACCCCCCCACCAGCCAGGATACGGCGCGAATGTTGGCAGTGGCGACAATCTGGTTGTTGAGTTCATCCATGAAAGGGTGACGAAACAATTTATAGACATCGTCAATCTGGGGAAACATATAGGGCAGGGTCATGAATCCGACCTCTGGGGCAAAAGGCGTCACATTGTTTACCGCCATGGTGGCCATTTGTATCATGTTCGTTGAACAAGCCTGCACATTGTCCTGCTCGCTTCCCAGTTGGCCGCCGATGTACACTTTAATATTAAGTTTACCATTGGAGTAATTTTCAGCCAGTTCCTTGAATTTTTCCGCAAAGGCCACGTGAAAACTCCCCGGTGGTGAGGCGGTTGCATATTTGATATTATACGTGTTCGAGGCTGCCCATGTAGGTGACAATCCAAGTGTAACTGAAAAACAGAAGACCAGTCCGGCGAAAAACCATTTTCTTTTTGAATTAAAGATCACAATCTCCTCCATCTCTTTCTGGTTATGTAGTGTTATTTCTAATTATCTGTTTGAATGATTTCAAAATGTCCACATCCCATTGCCCTTGCGGCAAACCTTCTCTACTGAGTTGTAAAATTGGCAGTCAAGCACTGCCCCATGGCCATCACCTCCTTCCCCCCAGGCCTTGATACTTACAAAGCCACGTTTTTGCCTACACTGCAGTTATTTTCATTGGTCAAAAATCATCATCTCACGATAATAGATGACCGAAACATACATTAATGGTGACATTTACTGGACCATTATCGTTTGATGATTCTTTTAAAAAGTCGTCTCGAACAATCATGGCAGTGCATAAAAATACGCCACGATTGTCGTGTGGTTTTAAACTTCCATCAACTGACCGCCGGTAATATTAATTGCCTGCCCAGTACAATAGGAAGACTTTTCGGAAGCAAGAAACGCCACCACATTTCCCACGTCCGCAGGTAATCCAATACGATTGAGGGGAATAGTTTTGCACATCTCCGCCTCACGGGCCGCTATGGTTGTGTTAAAAAACTGGGCTTCCTTTGCGAAGCGCGATTTTTCCAAGTCGGTCATGATTTGGCCAGGGCAAATAGCATTGACCCGGATGCCGTCCCCAGCAAGCTCCTTTGCCATCACTTTGGTAAGCATGATCACGCCGGCTTTGGAAACTGCGTAGGCCCCGTTGAAAAGAGGTGGAACTTTGCCAGCCCGTGATGCTGTATTTACAATGCTTCCCGGGGTTCCGATCATTAGTGGTAAAATAGCCCGGGTGACCCTGAACACACCGTGCAGGTTGACATCAAAAGTCTTTAACCAATCCGCTTCATCATAGGTGTGAATGGCACTGGGTCCGCCGAACCATGTCCCAGCATTGTTGCATAGAATTTCAACGTGCTCGAATCGCTCCCGTATCTTAGGTACTATTTGTTCAACTGAGGTCGTATCCGCCACATCCACGGAAACTTCCATGGTTTCAACATTAAACTTGCTGTGGAGTTCATTGGCAATGTCCACCATCTCCTGCGATGTTGCGATTTTGGAAATACCCCCTTCTTTTGCGATGTTTCCCAAATCGGCAATAATCACATTGGCTCCAGATGCAGCCAGTTTACTGGCAATGGCATATCCAATCCCCGATCTTTTTCCGGAACCGGTCACCATCGCTGTTTTTCCCTCAAGGTCTCTAATCATTAAATTTCCTCCATAAAATTAAGACAGGTTATACATTAATCTATCCTGTAAACTCGGGTGTTGACACCGACAGCCTCTATGGCCGCGCCAGCAAATGGATCGGGGTTGTAGAAACATCCGCCACCGCTTCCGTCAGGGCTTCGGACAAAGTGTGATGACCTTTTATGACCCGAGTGACTTCCTCGACTCCTGATACTTATGGAAAGACTCCCGCTACAATAAGGGTTTAAACCCGATTCCGATCCTGCGTTGGAAACCCAGATCAACGATCGCATTTCCTTCACTAAGTTCCTCGGGCTCTCCCTTGATTATCCCGCTCCCGATCATCCCACCCTCTCACGATTCAGGGGTAGATTTTCCAAAAAGTCTATGCGCAAAATAAATCTTGAACTCCTTTCCCAATTTGCCTCTCAGGGCTTAATCATAAATGAAGGCATCACCATTGGCACCTGCCTGGTTCAGTCTTCCAGTCATCCCATTATTAAAGATACGTTGAAGGAAGAAAAAAGAGAAACGAAAATCTCCCGAGGGAAAACTGATTAAAAAGGGGAAACCACTTAAGTATGTTCCTGATCTTGAATCCGACTGAACGGTGAAAAATGATGCCCGGTATGGGTTTGTGCTTGCGACCGAGATAAATCCGGCCTCCCATAATGACAGTCCTTATCTTCCGTTTTTTGTCGCCGGCCGTTGTCATACGAAAAAATCTGTTAAATAAGTGTATGCCGATAAAGGGTATTTCGGAGAAACAAACAGGGATTTTCTTAATCTGAACAAGATCGCTGATGGTATCATGAGAAAGGATATGACCGCGGCAAAACTGACAAAGTACGAGATAGAACGGAACAAACAGATATCGAAGAAGTGGTACATCATCGACCAGTATTTTGGTCTTTCTCATCGTCATAACAATGCTTTGCAGGTCAGGTTTCCGCGATTGATTACCAATGCTATTGATTTCCTCTTCAGACAGATGGCTTCCAATCGCCTGAGAGGAACGAAGGTGGTGCCGGCATAAGAGAGGGAGTAGTACTCTCATGTGTCGCCGGGGCAGTTTACACTGCCATAAAATTGACTGTTGGTGGAGGTAATGCGATAATATCATAACATTATGTTCGGCTAGGCTCATCAGTCGGATCACAATCGCAATTTCGAAAAAAATGTACACAAAATCAAATCTGAAGCAATATCGCATTTTTCAAAGGTCTCTTTTTGGCTGACAGACTATAAAACGATCTTAATTTGAATGTCAAGGGTAGGCTTGGGAAAAATTAGGGCTGTTGTGCCGAAGATGAAAGGATTCACCCGACTAAAATATACTTAGTTTCATGAAGAGTCATGATTTTAAGTTTGAAGAATTCCCTGTCATGGAACCCATAGGTCGTTCGTTTAACGGTCTTGATCACGTTGTTCCTTCCTTCCAAGGGCGCAAAAGATATGCGGTAATTGTAATATGCCAGGATTCCAGATTGAAAGGCAGCAGGGGTTTTGGCAAACTCTATCAATATGTTGATGCCGGAGGTTTCCACTCGTTGGCGTCAGGCTGTCTCCCACTGTAAGGCACCATGTGCTTTCCGAGTTGTTGCAAAAAATGCAACAGCTGCTTTAACAGTGAACCTCTTTTAGTCTCCCGCTAGTTGTCCAGTACGCAAATTTATTGTGTAGGCCTCTTCACGGGTCCCCGCTGAAGGCGCGGTGCAGAAAGGCCGACGGAAGGGCATCAATGGTGTTCAGTTCTTCCTCCTCGGAAACGCGGGCCTTACTCAGTGAAACTACCTTCTCCTTGAGCATCCTTGCGATCTTTTACCGATCATGAAGGCTGTCACCTGAAAGTTCCACACCCCTCCTCCATCGCCTCCTTTGTATGTGCACACTGTAACGATATTTCACGCGATAAGTCGTTTTGTAATCTTTTATCGTGAAACACTAGTGTCCGGAATAATCTGTAAATAAATTCAGTTGGTTATCGTTTTCTCTTATTTCGGTTGTGTAGTCATAAAATGTAAGTAATTGATTTAACATAGTTCTTTCAAAGATAGAGACGCTTAAAATCTGTAATATTGTGTAGAGGCTGGCCTGGATGTTGAGCTTCTTTCGGATAATCGTCACAAGCAGATACACGGATACTGCAATCCAAAGTTGCGTTTTGACGGCGTTTTCCGAGGTGCCGTAAAAGCGCTTGATGCGCAGGTTCTGTTTGATCCATTTGAAAAAGAGCTCGATCTGCCATCTCTGCTTGTAAAGCTCCGCGATAACAAGAGCAGGCAAGGTGAAGTTGTTCGTCAGAAACACCAAGGTTTGGCCGGTTTCTTCGTCGTGATATTTTATTCGGCGTAGTTTTTCCGGATAGTCTCTGGATGCGTAATAGCCGGATAACCGTACCGATTGATCGCAGATCAGGCCAGTATTCCGATCGACATGGTGAGAGTACACTCTTCGAAAGTTCAGATTCGATTTGGCTCGAATGACGAAGAAAGCCGATGTCTGTGTTATGGCATATAGCCTGAGAAAGTCGGTGTATCCCCGGTCCATGATGTAAAAGGAGCCCGGTTCCAAAGGCACGATGTCCAACACGTTGACTTCGTGGAGTTTGCCGTCGGAGATATAGATGAAAGTGGGTATATGGCCACGTAGATCCAACAGAGTATGCAGTTTGACAGCGCCTTTGTGTTGCCGAAAGTCGGCCCAGGGAAACATGGACAGGCAAAGATCGATGGTGGTGGCATCCAGCGCATACACCGTCTGATCCAGATCGAGAACGGACGGTTCGTCCAGATAAAGTTTGCGGGCGAGGCTGATTAGATGATGAGCGAAGTCGGCATAGATACGCCAGTCTCGGTTTTCGTTTGCCTCGGCGAGTGTGCTTCTGGATACTTTGCTTCGTATCCCCATATGGTAAAGCTTCCTGCTCTGGGATCGAAGACAGGCCTCGATGTCTCGAAGACTCTCGCGGTAAGTCAACTGAGCGAATGCCATGATTCGAAACTGGTCGAGGCAAGAAAAGCTTTTCACGCTGAAATTGCCCTGATACTTCGTGACGCATCGCTGGAAGCGTTTCAGAGGCATGAAGTTCATGACTTGAGTAAAAACGAGCGGACCTGCGTACATAGAAATCTTCTCCCCGAGCAGTAGTCGGGAAAGTATGGCAGGTATTGCAAGGAATTTTCAAGTCGAGGACAGCCATTTTTCGTTTATTATTAAATATTAACAATATGTTATTTGTGGTTCGGTCTAATTATTCCGGACACTAGTGATCGTGAAACTAAATTATAATTTTAGTCCAGGCAGTACATGGTTTGCCTGCTACAATGAATTGAAATTCTTTGCCAAGCATGATGAGACTAAGAAGGCTATCCAAGAGTTCGTGGATTTGCCGGACCGACAATTCGTCCTCTTCTAAAGAAAAAACTCGCTATTTCTAACGGGTTTTAAACTTTATTGGATTGCATAATATTGCTTCTTGGTGGAGGCGGCGGGAGTCGAACCCGCGTCCGAAAACATTCCACTGCAGTTTCTACGTACGTATCCTTTGATTTGCATTCGCAACTGAAGACTCCCAAAGGCAGGATTGATCAGTTACTATCCCTGTTAGTTTTCGCCTCATTCCCCTCGGGAAGAAGAACTCAGCTATCCTGTCTAGTCGACGCCCAAATCTGACCCGGCAGGCATGGTCAGGAGGACGTTAGCCGTCTATGCGGCTAAGGCGTAATCGTAATTATCTGCGATTATATGTTTCCTACCTGTTTAACGAGGCCTGTAGGAACCTCGGTACGCTTCTACAGCTTCAACTATCCCCGTCGAAACCGTGACGCCCCCAATGATTAATGAGCAGCTATAATATATGTCTTTTCTCACCCTTCGTCAAGCACGAAACATGGAGTACCTGTCACCACTCGCGGTTCTTGTGCCGCAGGCCACGTGCCATCTCCCGCTGATCTTCCTTCTTTTTCAGATCGGCCCGCTTGTCGTAGAGTTTCTTCCCCTTGCCGATACCGATCTCGATCTTGACCTTCCCCTTCTTGAAATAGGCCTTCAGGGGAACCAGCGCCAATCCCCTTTCCCTCGACTTGCCATAGAGCTTCTGGATCTCCCGCTTGTGGAGGAGGAGCTTCCGCTTCCTCAGCGGATCATGATTGAGGCGGTTCCCATGTGAATAGGGGCTGATGTGCATCTCGTGGAGAAAGACCTCGCCGTCCTTTACCGTGGCGTAACTGTCCTTGAGATTGCCCCGCCCCTCGCGCAGCGCCTTCACCTCGGTGCCGACGAGGACGATACCCGTCTCATAGGTGTCATCGATAAAGTAGTTCTTCCGTGCCAGCTTGTTCTGGCATATTATCTTTTCGGAACCTTCCTTCTTTGCCACAGGCCTTCCCCCGACAATCACGAAACGGCCTCACCGGGATGATCCCTTCGAATAATCCCTCGTCATGAGGTAGTCCATCTTCACATGCCGCATTGACTTGAAAATATTTTCACGTATATCTTTGTTCTCTTTTTCCAGTTCGTCAAGTACTTTCTTTATATAGTGCCGCCTCGATACCTTTGCCGTGGGACAGCCGTCCTTGACAACGGGAAAGGCACGTTCTTTCGCGTACTTCTTTATCAGCCCCTCCCTGATATAGGCGAAGGGGCGTATGATGTGGAACTTTCCGCCGAAGATGGCCTGGTTGGGGACCATGGTGCTGATCTCCCGGCCGTAGAACATGTTGACGAGGAGCGTCTCGATGATATCGTCCTTGTGATGGGCAAAGGCGATCTTGTTACAGCCATATTGGCCGGCTATCTCGAATATCCGCTTCCTCCTCAGACGGGAGCAGAGGAAACAGGGGTTCTTCCTGTTGTAGTCACTGTGGGCAAGGGGGCCGATATCGGTCTTGTCCATGACATAGGTATAGTCATTGTCCCGCAGGTATCGCTCCAGTGTGTCGTACCCCTCATAGGACGGATCAAACCCGGGATCGATATGCACGGCAACCACCGAAAAGGGGGGCAGGAAGAGCATGGGTGTGCGGATGAGATCGAGGAGTGCCATACTGTCGGCACCGCCGGAGACGCCGACGAGGACCCGGTCATCCCGTTCCAGCATGGCATAGTCGCGGGCAGCGATTTCCATCCACTTTTTCAGATGGAGATAGAGTTTAGTCTGTTTCCCTTCCGTCACGATGATTCATTCCCCGTCTCGTATTCCGCCTTCACTGCCCATGGTCCCGGCGGAGATACCTTGTATCACAGAGACAACGCTCTTCTCAAAGAAAAACGTACCTCCCTGTCTCCACGAGACGCTCCGCCCCGTGCTGCCCGTCCCTTCACCACAACGACGGGCAGGCCCACACCGGTATATTTGATTTGACAGGAATTTGAACAATATACTATAGTTGCAAAAAAGTCTCATGCAGGGGGAAGCAATGAAACGCATCACACTTGTCTGCATCATCGTCCTGGTACTCGCGCCTTCCTATTGTATGGCACAAAATGACGATTCCTATGGCAGCGATTCGGTCATACTGGAGGTGGATGGCCACGCCTGCATGGGCGACGAACGATCGAGAAAGGAAACACGCCTGGCGGCCATCACCGAAACCAAGCGAAAGGCCGCCGAAATGGCCCTCACCCACATACAGAGCCAGACCACGGTGAAAAATTATACCGTCAGCTCCGATATCGTCGATGCCTATGCACAGGCCTCGGTCACAATCATCGAAGAACTGGAAAGCGGCTGGTTCAAGGATGACTTCGCGGGGGAATGTTACCGGACACGACTCAAGGTCGAGGTAATCCCCGATAAAGCGGTGAAAAAAGACACCCTCATGGACGAACCCGATGCCCCCCTGACGGTGAAACTCTGGACGAATCGCAAGGAATACCGCATCAATGACAAGATAAAGATCTATCTCAGGGGAAACAAACCCTTCTATGCCCGGATCGTCTATGAAGACGCATCGGGCAATCTGATTCAACTCATACCCAATCCCTACCGCAGTGATCATTACTTCAACGGCGGTGTGACCTATGAAATCCCGTCGGGTACCGACCGGTTCGATCTCCAGGTCAGGCCGCCACTGGGTGCCGAGAAGATTCTCCTCTACACATCGACGGCCGATCTGGGGAAACTGGACCTGCAGCAGTCCGGGGCGATCTATGTGGTACGGAATTCATCGGAAGATCTGGAAACAAAGACGAGAGGTGTGGCCATCCTGCAGAAGGGAGACACCCCCGGATCATCCGTCGCCGAGTTCTCCCGGGCCGCCGTCACGGTCAAAACAACAGAATAAGATATTGTACCATCGCCTGTCTGTCACAGCAGACTTCCCGGACAGGCGTGACATCAGCCATTGTCACCATCCACGCGCGCCAGACCTGTCACCGGTTTGAGGGTGGCTCCAGGCGACGTCTCTCCTGCAGATTGCGACGGGCCGTCACTATTTCATACCATGGCACAAGGTTATCTTGAAAATTATCGTCCATGGGTATATAAGAGGTACCGGTTTAGAATCTCAACACAAAACGAAAAGGGGATAACGTCATGACTGAAATTATCGATGTATACGCAAGGGAAATACTCGATTCGAGGGGAAATCCCACGGTCGAGGTGGAAGTCACACTCAGTTCCGACATTGTGGGAAGAGCATCCATCCCTTCAGGCGCATCGACGGGTGAGCACGAAATGCTTGAACTCAGGGACGGGGACAAAGACAGATATCTCGGCAAGGGTGTCCTCAAGGCCGTTGACAACGTCATCAACAAGATCAGGCCCGCCATCGTGGGCATGGACTGCCTGAATCAGCGGGAAATAGATTACACCATGATCGCGCTCGACGGAACGGACAACAAGGGTGCCCTGGGAGCCAACGCCATTCTCGGTGCCTCGCTGGCCTGTGCCAAGGCGGCGGCAGAGGCACTGGACCTGCCTCTCTACCGATATGTGGGGGGCGTATCGGCAAAAGACATCCCCGTCCCCATGATGAATATCATCAACGGCGGACAGCACGCCGATAACAATGTGGATATACAGGAATTCATGATCATGCCCGCCGGGGCGGAAAACTTCAGGGAAGGCCTTCGCATGTGCAGCGAGGTATTTCACAATCTCAGGGCGGTCCTGAAGAAAAAGGGATACAACACGGCCGTGGGAGACGAAGGTGGTTTTGCTCCCAACCTGCAGTCCAATGAAGAGGCCATCGAGGTCATCATGCAGGCCATCGCCGCGGCACGCTACGAGGCGGGAAAGGACATCTTCATCGCCCTCGATTCCGCCGCCAGTTCCTTCTACGAAAAGGGCACATATGTCCTTGCCGCCGAGAACAAGACCATGTCGGCCGAAGATATGGTGTCATTCTATCGTGATCTGATAGCGAAGTATCCCATCATCTCCATCGAAGACGGCCTGGCGGAGGACGACTGGGACGGATGGAAGATCATGACCGACGAACTGGGATCAAAGATCCAGATCGTGGGAGACGACATCTTCGTCACCAATAAGACACGGCTTGAGAGGGGCATCTCCATGGGTGTGGCCAATTCGATCCTCATCAAACTGAATCAGATCGGGTCACTGACGGAGACACTGGAGACGATCGAGCGGGCAAAGGAGGCGGGATACACCACGGTCATCTCTCACCGGTCGGGAGAAACGGAAGATTCCTGCATGGCCGACATCGCCGTGGCGGCGAACTGCGGCCAGATCAAGAGCGGGTCCGTCTCCAGAAGCGAGCGACTGGCCAAGTACAACCAGATCCTGAGGATCGAGGAGGCACTGGGGACATCCGCCGTATACCGGGGAAAGGCAGCCTTCTACAGCATCGGCTGAAGAAACAAAGAGAGGGGGCGGGGTTGACACCGCCCCCTTTACATTATTATCTTACTTATACGAAAGGATCGTAACGGTACGAGTATGACACAGGAATTCACCGTCCCCTTCAGCAAGGGGACCATCACCTTCGAACTCCCCCCGGGCATGCGCGGAAATATCGCCGTTTCTCAGACCTTTGAACCTATCGCTGATATAGAGTCGGCAATCGACAGGGCCCTGGCAAAGCCCGTCGGTACGCCTCCCCTCCGCAAAATGGCGCGTCCCGGTGACCGTGTCTGTATCATATTTACCGACATCACCCGGTCCTGCCCCGAACATCTGCTGGTACCTCCCATGCTCAGGGAACTGGAGAAGGCTGGGGTGCGTGACCAGGATATTACACTCCTCTGCGGTATCGGCCTGCACCGGCCGTCGACGCCGGAAGAGAAGGTCATCAAACTGGGAGAGGATATCGTCAAACGATATCGTGTCATTGACAACGAACCGCGCAATCAGGACATGCTCGTCGATCTCGGCTTTACACCGGGCGGAGTCCCTGTCACGGTGCACCGGGAGGCGGTGGCGTCGGATCTCCTCATAGCAACCGGTATCGTGGAACCCCATCAAATGGCCGGTTATTCGGGGGGACGAAAGACGGCCGCCGTGGGCGCCGCCGGCGAGGCACTGATCGCGCACACACACGGCCCCGCCTTCACTGATCACCCCGACATGCGTCTTGGACGCATCGATGGAAACCCCTTTCATGATGCAATTACAGAGGCGGCCCACCGAGCCGATCTCCGCTTCATTCTCAATGTCGTCATGGACGACGAACATCATATCCTGAAGGTCGCCGCCGGAGAACCCGATACGACATTCCGCGAACTGGTGACCTTCGCCCAATCGGTCTTTGAGGTCCCCATCGACAGACAGTACGATGTCGCCGTCGGCGGTGTGGGCTTTCCCAAGGATAGCAATCTCTACCAGACGAGCCGTGCCGCATCCTATCTCTTTTTCGCCCCCACGCCGGTGGTGAAACGGGGCGGTTATATTATCCTGCCCGCCTCCTGCGAAGAGGGCGCCGGTGAAGGTGTGGGTGAACAGAGATTCTTTACCGCCATGCGTGATGCACCCAATGTCCGGTATGTCCTCAGGGATGCCCGCAAGAACGGCTATCCTCCGGGCCAGCAGCGGGCCTTCGTCATGGCAAAGGTACTGGAAGAGGTATCGGTCATCATCGTGGGAAGTGCCTGTCCCGACATCGTGGAAGCGTGCAAAATGATACCGGTTTCAACCATGGAAGAGGCCCTGGCGCTGGTCGAACAAAAGATGGGGCCCGATCTGGATCTCCTCGTTGTCCCCCACGCGCTCCTGACACTCCCCGTCGTTACCACAACGGATAACGACTGATTGAAATGGAAAAGTATATGACTCAGAAAATTGATCTGCATAAACCCCTTGAAAAGGAATATCTCAGCTGTATCAGGTGCGGGCTCTGCCTCTCGAAGTGCCCCACCTATCGCGAATATCTGACGGAGACTTCCTCTCCCCGCGGCAGGGTCGCCCTGGCTCGAAAGGGCCTGGAGGGCGATCTCACACTGTCTCCCAACCTCTACGAGCAGATGTATGCCTGCTTTGACTGTCTGGCCTGTCATGACATATGCCCCGTGGGCATACGAACGGCCGATATTGTCATGCAGATGCGATACCTTCAGGAACAGACAGATCCCGCCCGGTGGAAGGGACCGCTCTTCTCGGGACTGCTTTCCAGTCCCAGTCGCATGGAATGGGCCACGCTGCCCCTTCGTCTCTATGAGATGCTCGGTATGAGGAAACTCGTCTACGCCCTGGGCTTTCGATGGCTCCTGCCGGGCAAGCTTCGTGATATGGAGGCCATGCTTCCCCATCTCCCGCAGCGTCCCCTTCGATTGATTCTGCCCGAAGTTACCGAGGGTGAAGGAAGGCACACGAAACGGGTCGGCTTCTTCCTCGGCTGTGCCCAGAGTCTCCTCTTTGCCGATGAGAGCGCCGCCACGGTCCGCGTCCTGACACGAAACGGCTGCACGGTCATAACACCACGCGAGACGCAGTGCTGCGGCATGCCGGCAATGGGATACGGCCGCCAGGAAACGGTCCTCGCAATGGCACGGCACAATATCGACGTATTCGAAAAGGCACAGGTGGAGACCATCGTCACGGACTGCGCCACCTGCGGGTCAACGCTGAGAGAATATGGGAAACTCTTGTCAGACGATCCCCAGTGGGCGGAGCGGGCGCAGGCCTTCAGCGACAAGGTGCGAGATATCAGTGAGTTTCTCATGGAGATTCCCCTTGTCAAGCCCGAAGGCACCGTCAATGCCCGCATCACCTATCATGACCCCTGTCATCTGAGACGTGCACAGAACGTGTGGAAGGAGCCGCGGGAACTGATCAGGATGATAAAGGGAACGGAGTTCATAGAGATGAACGATGCCGACTGGTGTTGCGGGTCAGCCGGCAGCCAGCTCATCACCCACTACGAGACATCTCTCAAGGTACTGAACCGCAAGATGAACAACGTGAAAGAAACGGGGGCCGACATTGTCGCCTCGGGATGCCCCGGATGCCAGATGCAACTCAATGTGGGAGTGCGAAGACACCGATCAGACATCACAGTCGTCCACCCCATCGTCCTCCTCGATCAGGCATACAGTAAGAAAGGGAAATAAGGAATGGAAGAGAAGACAGTAAAGGAACTGAGAAAGATCGTCGGCAAGGATGGTGTGCTCGATACACCGGAAGACCTGGCCGTATATGGATATGACGGCACCTTTGAAGACAGCCGTCCCGATATAGTCGTCTTGCCGAATACCACCGAGGAGGTCAGTGAGATATTGCAACTGGCCAGCCGGGACAGGATACCCGTCGTCACGAGGGGGATGGGCTCGGGCATGACGGGGGCGTCCGTTCCCTTCGGGGGGGGCATCGTCCTTACCATGACGAGGATGAACGCCATCGTCGAACTGGATGAAGAGAACGGCATGGTAGTCGTCCAAACGGGTATCGTAACGGCCGATTTACAGGCGGAGGTCGAAAAAAAGGGTCTCTACTATCCACCCGATCCTTCCAGTAACCGCCATTCGACGATCGGCGGCAATATCGCCTGCAACGCCGGCGGTCCCCGCTGTCTCAAGTATGGCGTGACGAGGGACTACGTCATGGGTCTTACCGTGGTTCTCCCTGACGGCCGCATTCTCAAGACGGGGGGCAAGACGATCAAGGACGTCGTAGGCTACGACCTGAAGGCACTCTTCACCGGCTCGGAAGGGACGCTGGGGGTCATCACCGAGGCCCGTCTGAAACTGATAGCAAAGCCCGGCGTTATCCGTACCGCCAGCGCCGAATTTCCCTCACTTGCCGACGCCTCGCAGACCGTCAATGCCATCCTGTCTGCCGGTATTGTCCCCGTGACCCTGGAACTCGTGGACGATACGACCATTGCCTGTATCGAAGAGGCGATGCATCTCGGTCTCCCCCTCGATGTGGAGGGAATTCTCATTATCGAATCCGACGGTTCCGATGAGGCATCGGTAACCCGTGAGATAGAGAAGATCGAGGAAATCTGCAAAAACAACGGCGCCAGAGTGGTAACAGTGGCCCGGGATGAGAAGGAGCGTACCGATCTCTGGAACGCACGACGTGCCATCGGGGCGTCCCTTGCCCGCAAGACACCCAACAAGCTGGGAGAAGACATCGCCGTCCCCAGAAATGCCGTACCCAAAGCGGTACAGCGTCTCAAGGAAATCAGCGCCAGGCATGGCCTGCCCATAGCGATCTTCGGCCATGCCGGCGACGGAAACCTCCATCCCAATGTCCTCTTCAATCTGCGGGATCCAAAAGAGAAAGAGACCATGGAACAGATGATCGCCGAGATATTCCAGACGGCACTCGATCTGGAAGGCACCCTCTCGGGAGAGCATGGCGTCGGCACACTGAAACTCCCCTTCATGGAGGGTGCCGTCGATCCCGTCTCTCTGGCGGTACAGAAGAGCATCCGCCGGCTCCTGGACCCCCTGGGTATCATGAATCCGGGAAAGGCACTGCCCGAATAACCGGCATGGAAGCCCCCCGCATACCCTGCGGGGGGCACGATCGCTACTTCCCCGTTTTTCATGTCATCCCCCATCACGACAGCAAATCCGACCGAGGCGACATCGCCTGACAGACGAGTGCAGGCAACAACGGTCAGCGGCCTGCCATCCCGTTAAAAAAATCCCTTGACAAATAGAACGTACGTTCTATAAGCTGTCTCCCATGAAGGAACAGAGAACCGTTGCCAGCGTGGAACAGAACATCATGGACTTCTTCCGGTACAACCGGAGGATGCCCACCTATTCGGAGATGGTGGACCTCCTGGGCGTGCGCTCCAAGAGTGTCGTCCATTTCTGGATAAACAAGCTCCTGGCGCGGGGAACCCTGCACAAGGACGCAAAGGGATTCCTGCGACCGGCGCGCCGGGCCTTCTCGCTGCCCCTTCTGGGAGATGTCCGGGCAGGTTTCCCCTCACCCGCCGAAGAGGAACTGCGAGACATCATCTCTTTCGACGAATACCTCATCAATCGCCCCGAATCGTCCTTTCTCCTCACCGTCAGCGGAGACTCCATGATCGGCGAGGGGATAAAGCCGGGGGATCTCGTCGTCGTGGAAAAGGGGAAAGACCCCGTCAACGGCGATGTCATCGTCGCCGAGGTTGACGGCGAGTGGACCATGAAATATTTCAGGAAAAAGAGGGGAAAGATATCCCTCGAATCGGCCAATGCCGACTACCCCACGATTCATCCCAAATCGGAACTCCGCATCGGCGGTGTCGTCACCGCCGTCATCCGCAAATACCGGACGTAAGGGAAAACAGGACACCATCACTGGAGAGGCAATAGAGTGGACAGATTTATCTTCAACCGGCGATCGTGGCCCCGTGCCATCATTCACTGTGACGGCGACGCCTTCTTCACCTCCTGCGAGGAGGCAATTCACCCCGAACTGAAGGGGATACCCCTCATTACCGGGGGAGAACGGGGCATCGTGGCATGCGCCAGCTATGCCGCCAAGGAACAGGGAATCACACGGGGGGTACCCCTTCACCAGGCCAGGGAACTCTGTCCCTCACTGGTCATCCTCCCCTCCGATTACGAGACCTACAGCCTCTTTTCGAAGCGCATGTTCGCCATCATGAGACGGTTCACCCCGCAGGTGGAGGAATATTCCATCGACGAGGCCTTTGCCGATATCACCGGCATGCGGCGTCCCCTGCGTGCATCCTATGAAATGATCGCCCGGTCCATGAAACAGGAAATAGAACGGGAACTGGGAATCGGTGTCACCGTGGGCCTGAGCACCACCAAGGTCCTGGCAAAGATTGCATCCAAACACGACAAACCCGACGGTTTCACCGTCATCGGCGGGAGGGACATCGCCCGGTATCTGGGGAATCTCCCCGTTGAAGCGCTCTGGGGGATCGGTCACGCCACTGCCAGTCATCTCCGGAAACTCCGCGTCAGAACGGCCCTCGATTTCGCCCGTCTCCCCGAGAGAATGGTGACCAAGAAATTTACCAAACCGACGAGGGAAATCTGGCGGGAACTGCGGGGTGAATCGATCTACGCAGTCTCTGCAGAAGAGAAACGAAACTATGCCTCCATCAGCAAGGTCAAGACCTTCGCCCCCGCCACCACTGACAGGCCCTATCTCTTTGCCCAGCTTTCACGGAACCTGGAGTCCGCCTGCATCAAGGCGCGGCGCTACGACCTCGCCCCCCTCAAGATCGCCATCCTCCTGAAGGAGGACACCTTCAGGACAGGGAGCGCCGAGGCGAAACTGAACCGTCCCTCGGCACGCCCCCTCGAACTTGCGCCCCTCTTCCGGGCCCTCTTCGACAGTCTCTACCGGGAGCGCACACGGTACCGCTCGACGGGCGTCATTCTCCTCGACCTCATCGAAGATGTCAACATCCAGTATTCGCTCTTCGAAAGCCCCCTGCGGGCGGGCAAGATAGAGCGGCTCTACGAGGCGACGGACATACTGGCGCAGAAATACGGCAAGCACACGCTCCATCTCGGGGGATCACACCTCATGGAACGCAGGGGCACGGGGAAGCGGGGGACACCGACGGCACGGGAAGCAACCCGCCTCCCCGGCGAATCGGCACGAAGGCACCTGGGTCTCCCCATCCTCCATGTGAAGGTCTAGAAACATGGTGACTATTGTTGCCATTTACCCAATATGGCACTACTGCCAAATTGGGTAAATGGCGATTTATCGAAGGGTATCGCCGTTACCCGGCAACCAGGCGGTATGGCCTGAAGTCACCATTTCCCTACCATGGGCCCACACAAAGGACATGCTAGCTCATGTGGCATCCCTGACTGGGAAGAGAGACCACGCGGTTACGACCTCCCTGTTTTGCCGTGTACAGAGCCTTGTCGGCTTCTCTCAGAACTCCATTGTATGAATCATGTTGTTTTGGAATCGTGGATGCGACTCCAAGACTTATCGTAACCGCCGTACCGGTCACCGCATCGTTATGTTCGATACCCATGTCTTCCACGATCTCGCGGAGGGCATCGGCCACGTGTGTTGCACCCTCGATGTTTGTCCCGGGGAGAACGACCACGAATTCTTCACCACCGTACCTGGCGATAAAATCAGCCGGTCTTTTCAAGGCCCGACTCAAAGCCCCTGCTATGTCCTTGAGACATTCATCACCCTGCAAGTGTCCGTAGATATCGTTATACTTTTTAAAAAAATCGATGTCTATCATGATCAGTGAAAGCGGCAGGGAATCCCTTGTTGCCCGTTTCCATTCTCTGCCCAATGACTCATGCAGATACCGCCTGTTGTTAATCCCGGTCAATTCGTCCACATATGACAGATATGTCAGTTTTTCATTGGCCTTGTCGAGTTTTTGATTTGATGCAACCAATTCCTGGTTGGCCCGGCTCAGCTCGACCGTACGTTCCCCTACTCGCATTTCAAGCTGATCGCGGGATCTTCTGAGCGCGATATCCGTCCGTCGAAGTCTCGTTCTCTGGATCAGCAGGATAACGATAAGCAACGTCTCGAGCAGGAGCAGGACAATGACGCCGACGATGTGCCATTGGTACTGTTCCCAGAACGATACCTCTTTATAACGGACGATGCTGCCGGGGGGCAGATCGCTCTCACGGATACCCCAGCGTTGCAGTTGCCGCCAGTCGAACAGGTAGGTGTAGGATCCTTCTACAACAGGGATGTCCTCCGGCCTTTCTCCTCCCAGGATACGCAATCCTATCCGGGCTGCCTGAGCGCCTTGTGCCGTGGCGTTGGACAGATGCCCTCCCACTGCTCCTTTCCCGAGGAGAGAATCCCAGAGGATGTACACAGGGGCTCTCGATACCCGGGAGATGTGTGTCACTACCTCTTTCGGAATAAAGGTCTCTCCGGCACCATCCACGAGAGTAAGCAGATATAATACGATTGTATGCTCGGGAAGCCGGGACACCTCGGCGAGAATCTCATCCATGGGGAGACCGGCCAGATAGATGAACTGGAGGCGATTCTCGTAATCCTGCAATACCTGTCTGGCTCGTGCATCGAGGAGACGATCCACCTCAGAAGCACCTGAGATAACGACGATGCGTCGGCTATCCGGGTGCAGTTCGAGCGCCACGTCCAACGTGCCTCTCACATCTGTACCAACGAAGAGACCGGTCATATGTGGCCACAGGTTCATGCCCTGTATCCCTTGTGCTCCAGAGATCAACACAATCGGCACATCGGGGAAGAGGTCCTCTCCATGTTCAAAGAGAAAGACGTTGTCCATGGCAATGATTAGATCCATCGTCTTGCCGGCATATTTGTGGCGATAGAGATCGATGAGATTCCGGACATGTACATCATCGAAGATCTGAGATAGACCGGTATATTCGGTGTAGAGCTTTGTTTCAATGTCTGTGCTTGCTTCGAGGGTTTTGCGGATGGCCCGATTGACAATCAGTTGCCATGGCATACCGTAATCGTGTGAATTCAGGATGAGTACGTGTTTCAGTGCTTTCGGCCCTGCCCCCGGCGCCTTCTCACCGGCACGGACAGGAAAGGCGATCAGCATCAGGCAGACCATACTCACTGCCATGACAATGGTTGCCGGCACACAACTACCCCCATAGATTGTGTTTTGGTTCTCCTTCATTTCTTATCCCGCTCTATCTCTGCATAGATCTCAGAAGCTCTTTCCCTCATCGGTCAGACGACACCTCGGCACAGGGCTGCTGGGTATGTCCGGGAATGTTTGGCGCTACGGTGCCACATTCCGACTCCATGACAACCATTGTCAACACATCTCTCTCACGTATCTTTTTTTGGGGGGGGATTGGGGGACAGTGTCCTTGATTACTGCCTTTCGTGGGGATCCCGGTTTTTGTTTCCGGACGACTCGATTACTGACGGTTCCAATCCTATGAATACGTTGATCGTTTCCCAATAGTCTACCAGTCTCTG
>Ga0272441_10000845_pt1 | contig 67365 bp, 65 predicted proteins | sample SSMProp6N_FD_193582 | JGI IMG/M metagenome (GOLD analysis project Ga0272441, IMG submission 193582) | Marine sediment archaeal communities from Little Sippewissett salt marsh, Falmouth, MA, United States - SSM-Prop-6N | ecosystem: Environmental > Aquatic > Marine > Wetlands > Sediment ... | reverse complement strand
GTTATCGGTCACATCTGCAGTGGTGCAACAAAGGCTGCTCTCGGCATTTATAAAGGTGAAAACATTATCTGCATGTCACCATCCGCAACGAATCCGGAGCTGACGCAGAGCGGCGATTACCCCAATTTTTACAGGACGATCGCCTCTGACGATGCCCAGGCACGTCTTGAGGTAGACTACGCCCTCGATGTCCTGAAGGTCAAAAAGCTTGCAGTCATACACGACAAGGGAGATTATGGTAAGGGACTTGCAGAGTTTGCAAAGGCCTTTCTTGAGAAGGATCCCAGAGCTGAGGTTGTGTTGTACGAAGGCGTTACGCCCGGCGCTGTCGATTATTCTGCAGTTGTTCAAAAGATAAAACGTTCAAAGGCTGATGCGGTTATTTTCGGCGGCTATCATCCCGAGGCATCAAAGATAGTTATGCAGATGCGCAAGAAAAGGATGAAAACGGCCTTTATTTCCGACGATGGTGTGAAGGACGATACCTTTATCAAGGTTGCGGGTAAATACGCTGAGGGTGTCTATGCAACCGGACCGAAAGATACATCTTCGAACCCTCTGGCAATTGCAGCTGTTGAGGCACATAAAAAGGCATATGGCGCAGACCCGGGAGCATTCTTCCTGAATGCCTATTCAGCAACGCAGGCACTGCTGAACGCCGTAGATAAGGCTGGATCTACTGATTACGATGCGGTATCAAAGGCTCTCAAGACCGAATATGTTGAGACACCCATCGGCAAGATCAAGTTTGATGAGAGAGGAGATGCAATAGGAATCGGCTTCTCTATATATCAAGTCCAGAACGGCACGTATGTCGAATTAAAATAATACAAATCTTGTAATATTTTATGAATATTTTACCTATATCAGGGGGCAGGCTTCAGGGCTTGACCCCTGATTTAGTGATGTGGAGTATGCTTAACAAACTAAGTTTGGGAGATTATTTTATTTAGAATGGATTATTTTCTGGAGCTTTTTCTCGGTGGGCTTACCCGAGGCAGTATATATGCCCTTATTGCTCTTGGCTATACCATGGTCTACGGTATTATCGAACTGATTAACTTCGCCCATGGTGAAATCTACATGATCGGTGCATTTACTGCTCTGATTGTGATATCAATTTTCACTCTTATGGGCATGAATGCTGTTGCCATGCTTATCATAGCCGGCGTTATTGCTGTCATATATTCTTGTGCTTATGGCTATACAGTTGAAAAAATTGCCTACAAACCGCTCCGTAATGCACCGCGCCTTTCGGCCCTCATCAGTGCCATTGGAATGTCACTCTTTCTACAGAATTATGTGCTTCTGGCGCAAACATCCGATTTTCTTCCCTTCCCTAGTTTGATTCCCGACTTTGAATTCATGGAGCCCTATGCACACATCATCGGCTCGACAGAAATCGTTATCCTCATAACAACTGCTATCGTTATGATTCTTCTTACTATTCTTATAAAATTTACCAAGATAGGCAAAGCTATGCGTGCAACATCTCAGGATAAGACGATGGCAATGCTGGTGGGTATTAATGTGAATCGTGTTATTTCCATCACCTTTATCGTTGGTTCCGCCACTGCCGCAATAGGAGGAGTTCTTATAGCTTCGCATGTTGGTATGATTAATTTTTATGTTGGTTTTATAGCAGGGATAAAGGCATTTGTTGCCGCTGTTCTTGGCGGGATAGGAAGCATTCCCGGGGCCGTTTTAGGCAGTTTTGTCCTTGGATGGACAGAGAGTTTTGCTACCGGATATGTTTCGAGTGATTATGAAGATGTTTTCGCCTTTCTTTTTCTTGTCCTTATCCTGATTTTCAGACCCGCTGGTATTCTGGGGCGATCCGAGAAACACAAGGTGTAGTGAGTAAATCTATTTCCATATAGGGTTTTGTAAGTTGTCTAAATTTAATGAAATAAGAAGAGCAATCCTAGTTTCGATATGGTTTATGTTTTTGACGTTCCCCATTATGGTGATCCGTATCAATCCAGTTGAACAGATCGTTGAATGGCGCTGGAACAACATGATCATGGTGGGAGTCGGAAGCTTTCTGCTTTCCTTTGTCTGGAATTACCTCTTAAAGCGAAAAGAACTTGGTTTTAAGAAGGCCGAATCCGGAGAAGAAGACCAATCGGTTTCGTTGATTCATAGAATACTGGGTGATAAAAGGATTTATATTCCCGGCTTGGCTGCCGTTGTAATATTCACATTAATTTTCCCTTTTATTTTCTCGATGTACCAGACCAATATCATGGTAACGGCATTGATCTACGTTATGCTCGGTCTTGGTCTTAATATTGTCGTTGGTCTCGCCGGACTTCTCGACCTTGGGTATGTCGCCTTTTACGCAGTCGGCGCTTATTCTTACGCACTTTTAAATTACCATTTCGGACTCAACTTCTGGTTCGCCCTCCCGATAGGCGGCGCCCTGGGAGCTCTCTTCGGAATAATATTAGGTTTCCCCGTTTTGCGGCTTCGCGGAGACTATCTCGCTATCGTTACCCTGGGATTCGGCGAAATCATACGAATCATTCTGGAGAACTGGAATGAATTTTCTTTTGGTCCCAGCGGTATCGCGAATATTCCCCGGCCATCCTTCTTCGGAATAAATCTCTCGGTCCACGACTCCACAACATATACCTATTACATCATGATAGGGATGTGTGTTTTTACTATCTTTGTTGTAAACCGGTTACAGGACTCCAGGATCGGCAGAGCCTGGATCGCACTCAGAGAGGATGAGATTGCCTGCCAGGCCATGGGAATAGATAAGGCGAAAACAAAATTGACGGCATTTTCCCTCGGTGCAACCTGGGCGAGTATGGCCGGTGTCGTCTTTGCCGCGAAGACAACATTTGTTAATCCCGCGAGTTTCACAATTTGGGAATCTATCATAATATTGTGTATCGTCGTTCTTGGTGGCATGGGATCAATTATCGGAGTTATCGCGGGAGCGCTTGTTCTGATACTGACACCTGAATATCTTCGTGCCTTTTCTGAATACAGGATGCTGGCCTTCGGAACACTGCTCGTTGTGATGATGGTCTTTCGTCCCGGTGGAATTATACCCAATGTACGCCGCACATATAAATTTACGGGCGTTAAAACCGCTGACAAAAGCTGATATACTATGAAATCTGTATTAAAAGTTCAAAACCTTGGCATGAATTTCGGGGGATTACGTGCGCTTGACGATCTGAGCTTGGATGTCAATACTAATGAGATCGTTGCGCTGATCGGTCCGAATGGAGCGGGAAAGACCACTTTTTTTAACTGCATAACAGGAATATATCCGCCCACAGACGGTGATGTGCTCATATTTGCACATGGCGATAATCAGGCAGATAGAATAAATGGTTTAAAGCCTAACAAGATAACCGAAAAAGGGCTGGCTCGAACATTTCAAAATATCCGTTTATTTCCTAACATGACGGTCCTCGAGAACGTAATGATCGGGCGCCACTGTCGGATGCGCGCCGGCGTCGTCGGTGCCATATTACGAGGCGGTGTGACGATTAGGGAAGAAAACAAAGTGGTAGAAGAGAGCTATGCCATCCTTGACAAAATGGGACTTGCCGAATTCGTTAACGACTTTGCAAAGAATCTGCCCTACGGTGCTCAGAGACGCCTTGAAATAGCGAGGGCAATGGCAACTGAACCCTTTTTGCTTCTTCTGGATGAACCCGCCGCCGGCATGAATCCCTACGAGACACAGGAACTTGACGAATTAATTAAACAAATTCGCGGTGAAGAGGGAATTTCCATACTACTGATAGAACACGATATGAAACTTGTTATGAGCCTCTCTGACAGGATATTTGTTGTTGATTACGGGAAAAAGATCGCACAGGGCTCTCCTGAAGAGATAAGGAATAACCCCGTCGTAATAAAGGCATATCTCGGAGAAGAGTTTGATGCTTAAGCTTAATAATATAGAGACGTTCTATGGAAACATTCAGGCGCTGAAGGGTGTTACCATAGAGATTTCAGAAGGTGAAATAATCACTCTTATAGGCGCAAATGGCGCAGGAAAGACCACGACGCTCATGGGTATCTGTGGTGTTGTCCCTCCGAGATCAGGCGAGATACTCTTTATGGGCGAAGAAATAACTACCATGGAGCCCGATAAGATTGTTTCACTGGGAATCTGTCAGGTACCCGAAGGTCGCCGTATTTTCCCCTATCTCTCTGTTGCTGAGAACCTTGATATGGGTGCTTTCTTGAGGAACGACGCAGCGGAAATAAAAAGAGACATGGACTATGTCTTTGATCTGTTCCCGATCCTTGCTGAGAGGCGTCACCAGGCAGGTGGCACTCTGAGTGGTGGGGAACAGCAGATGCTTGCTATATCACGAGCGCTTATGACCAGGCCCAAGCTTCTCCTCCTTGATGAACCATCGCTTGGTCTTGCCCCCCTTATTGTTAAAAAGATATTTGAAATAATACGAAAAATAAACTCGGAAAACAATACGACCATCTTTCTCGTTGAGCAAAACGCCAACCTTGCGCTCAAGGTAGCGACGAAGGGATATGTCATGGAAAATGGCCGTATAACGCTCAAGGATTCGTCAAAACATCTCCTCGCCAATGAAGAGGTAAAGAAGGCATATTTGGGATTTTAGAGATATGCGATGTGCAATACGATTTAGTCAGATCAGAATCTAATTGTTCTCGAGCGGTACCTGTTGTTGTTCACCAAGGGTCTGCGTTTCCCGATATTGAAACTCACCATCTTTTACATTTAACATCACGGCATTTTTAACGGCATTACCGTTGGTATCCATATTCATAATTCCGGATATGCCCCTGAAGTCCCTCGTTTCTTCGAGTGCTTTCATTATATTTGATCCTACCGTTGACTGAGCTCTCTCTATTGCATCTAACAGCAGAAAATAGGCGTCTGCCCCGAGTACGTCGAGCCTGGCGGCACTGTTTCCTGTTTCCTTTTCGTATTCTTCGACATATACCGTACCTATATAGGTAGAGATGCTTGTTTTATAAAAATCATCGGTAAATGTCACCCCTTCCACATTATCGCCACCAATACCGACAAATTCCGGCACATGCACATTATTTGATGAAAGAATCGGGGTATTGTTTCCCATTTCTCTCAGCTGACGACAGGCCGCGGCAACCTGAGAATAGGGATTTGTCAGATAGATTATATCTGGTTTTGCTGCTATTATTGATGACAGCTGGTAGTTTAATGTGTCGTCTTTATTCTGGCAATAAGCTATGGCAACGACCTCTCCTCCCATTTGAGTAAAATTCTTCGCGAAGCTATTGGCTAACTCGACGGAATCGTCTCTGTCTATAGTCAATAGGACAGCGGCTTTTCTGGCGTAGAGATTCGAATAGAGATATCGTGCCGCAGCCTCGCCATGAAGGCTGTTCGTAAGGCCGACTCGAAAGGCGTATCGCCTTCCCTCTGTTGCTACATCTGCCTTATACGCTGGAATAACAGTGGGGATCTTCTCCTTTTCTGCGATTGATAAGCCGCCGAATTGATCAACCCCAGATAGTTCTCCTATAATTGCACAGACCTTATTGTCTTTGATGAGACGTGTGGCAGCAGCACGTTCTGAACCGATCTCCTCTGCCATTGTGTCGACGAGAAAGAGCTCTATATTTTTTCCACCTATCTCCGGCTTTATCCTGTTTGCAATCCTGATACCCTCATATTCGATCTGTCCCCGAGGTGCCATAGGTCCCGTCATCGGCAAATAAATCCCAAGTTTTATGGTGCCCGGTATTTCCGCTGTACTCGTGGTGAATGTAATACCTGTGAATAAAAAGGAGACCACTAACATTAGTAAAGATTTTTTTAAATCCACACGACCTTCCTCTTTCCCTTTATCGCTCTCTGCATCCTCAAAGAATCTCTAGGGGTTCATTTTCATACTACTGCTCTTCATGTATCATATGCCTATGATATACCGCGACATACTATGACGATTATAACCTTTCTACCACCTTGTTCGCAGCCCTTCAATAAGCATGTCATTGCCCCCCCGCAGCAGGAAAGGGATATCGTCGGCTCTTTTCGCTTCAGTTTAATTTCTCTACCGCTTTCTTAATCCGGTCAATTCCCTTTTCTATATTTTCCATCGATGTGGCGTAGGAGAGCCTGATGTGTTTATCATTTCCGAAGGCAGCACCCGGTACGACGGCAACATTTGCCTCATCGAGAAGATAGGCAGCAAGTGAGGTCGAATCCCCAATTTTCGTGCCGCCATAGGATTTTCCATAAAGAGATGATACTCCCGGGAAGACATAAAAGGCACCAAGGGGATTGAGACAGGTAATCCCGGAGATGGCGTTCAGACTCGATACGATATAGTCCCGTCTCTTTTTAAATTCCTCCACCATCGTTGCAGTTGCTCCATGATCACCCCGTATTGCCTCTGCAGCGGCCTTCTGAGAGATCGAGGCTGGATTCGACGTGCTTTGACTCTGGACTTTGGCTATCTGAGAGATTATTTCTTCTGGACCGGCGGCGTATCCTATTCTCCACCCCGTCATTGCGTACGATTTCGAGACCCCATTGACGACGATGGTCTTCTCTTTCATCTCTCTGCTTATATTTGCTATGTTAGAGAATGAATATCCGTCATATACGATCTTTTCATAGATATCATCAGAAACGATGACGATATCTTTTCCCGAGAGCACGGAAGCAAGTTCCTCCAGTTCCGAAAGCGAATAGGCCGCGCCGGTGGGATTTGAAGGACTGTTGAGGATAAGCGCCTTTGTTTGGCCGGTTATCGCTTGTTCGAGTTGTTTCGCTGTTATCTTGAAGCCATTCTCTCCTTCGGCATTTATAACGACCGGCGTCGCATCTGCAAGAAGAGCGATATCGGGATAGGAAACCCAATAGGGTGCGGGAATAATCACCTCATCCCCCCTGTCAAAGAGCACCTGGGCAATGTTGTAGAGCGAATGCTTTGCGCCGCAGGATACGACGATCTCTGACCGTTTGTAATGCAGCCCGTCTTCATCGGCAAACTTATCAATAATGGCATCCTTGAGCTCATCGATACCTCCCACGGGAGTATATTTCGTGAATCCCCCTTCGATGGCATCAATGGCTGCTTTCTTTATATGTAGCGGTGTATCAAAATCCGGTTCTCCCGCACCAAATCCAATCACATCCTTTCCCTCCGCACGGAGAGCATTTGCCCTTGCTGTAATGGTAAGGGTCGCCGAGGGTTTTATATTTCCGATTCGTTTTGCAAATTTCATTTCTTTTCGTAGCACTCTTTCATTTATTTATTATCGTTCATTATGGGAAATTTTTCCTTCAGTTTCTTCAACACGGAATCGGGCACCATTCCCCTGACGGACCCGCCCAGACTCGCCGCTTCTTTTATGATTCTGGAATTGCAGTAAAACCACTTCGAGCCGGTCATCAGAAAGACCGTCTCAACCCTTCTGTCGAGCCGTCTATTCATTAAGGCAAGCTGAAACTCATATTCGAAGTCCGACAATGCCCTCAATCCCCTCAGTATGCAGCAGGCTTCAGAGTTTTTCACGTAATCGATGAGAAGCCCCGAATAGCTATCCACTTCCAGCCTCTCGTCATCACCAATCACGCCCTTGATAAGCTCTTCCCGCTCTTCAACACTGAAAAGCGAGGACTTATTCGGATTGTATCCTATGAGTATTACAATCTTGTCAAAGACCCCTAATCCCCTCTTTATAATGTCGATGTGACCGTTGGTAATCGGATCGAATGAACCCGGATATACAGCCGTCTTTGCCATTTCCCTTCTCCTTATCAGTTTGGTTGTAAAAAAGAGATTACCGTATCGCCATACTTTCTCTGGTCGGTTACAACAAAACCATCATTACTTCGACACTCTTCATTTGAAGAGTGTTCCATGACAATAATTCCATTCTTCGACGTTATCCGGTACTCACCCAAAATACTGAGTGTTGTTTGAATTAAACCTTTTTCATAGGGAGGGTCTGCAAAAATAATATCAAAACATTTACCCCTCATTGATAGAAGTTCAATGCCTTTCTTGACCGTCTTTGGCACTATTTCAAAGCCAGTGTCAATTCCGCAAAGATCCAGATTCTTTTTTATTGTCCCTGTATGAAGCCGCGCCATCTCTACAAATACGACACGTTTTGCTCCCCTGCTTAGTGCCTCGATACCGACATTGCCCGTGCCTGCAAATAGATCGAGAAAAGATCTGCCTTCAAGCGGATGGAGAATATTGAAAAGAGATTCTTTAACCCTGTCGGCAGTGATCCTGATACTGCTACTCTTCGGCGCAAGGAGCTTTCTTCCTCTCGCCTTTCCCGCGATTACTCTCATAGGTATTACTGTAAATAATCCTTCATGAGGATCTCCGCTATCTGAACGGTATTGAGAGCAGCCCCTTTTCGTATATTATCCGATACCACCCATATATTCAAACCGTTCGTTATCGATTCATCTTCCCGTATTCTGCCAACAAAGGTATCGTCCTTTCCTGCGGCATCGCTCTGGAGAGGGTACAGAAGTTCGGCCGGATTGTCCCTAACCGTTATCCCCGGAGCTCCCGTAAGCAGGGCTCTCACCTCATCGACCGAAATCTTTCGTTCTGTCTCGATGTTGACTGCTTCCGCGTGACCATAGAATACGGGTACTCGTACCGTCGTCGCCGTCACCGCTATGGAGGGATCACCCATGATCTTTTTGGTCTCATTGACCATTTTCATCTCTTCCTTTGTGTACCCGTTCTCTAAAAAGACATCGATGTGAGGAAGACAGTTAAAGGCTATTCTGTGCGGATAGACCTCAATCTCAGGTTCCTTCATAGTGAGGAGTGCTCTTGTCTGTCCGACCAGTTCCTCAACGGCGTTTTTCCCCGTCCCCGATACCGCTTGATAGGTGGAAACCACAATTCTCTTTATCTTCGCCGCATCGTGAATCGGTTTCAATGCCACTACCATCTGAATCGTTGAGCAGTTGGGATTTGCAATGATACCCTTTTTAGTATACAGGCCAATTGCATCGGGATTCACCTCGGGAACAACAAGCGGGCATTCGGGATCCATCCTGAAAGCACTCGTGTTGTCTATGACGACACAGCCGGCCTTCGCAGCAATGGGCGCGAATTTTTCGCTGATACTTCCCCCTGCTGAAAAAAGCCCTATCTCTACTCCCTCAAATGAATTCTCATCCAACACCTCGACGGGGCAGTCCCTTCCCCTGAATTGAAGTTCCTTTCCCAGTGAGCGTTCCGACGCAAGAAGTTTCAACTCCTTTACAGGGAAATTCCTCTCTTCCAGAATTTTCATCATCTCGCCTCCGACGAGACCCGTTGCACCAACAACTGCTACAGTATACTCTTTCATGAATTACTTCTTCCTCTTCTTTATATTTAGGGCAAACACACCACAAGGCCACAAGTTTCCCTGTGACCCTGAGTGATTGTGATGAGACTATCCTTATATCTCGTGATGTTCGTATTTTTCCTTTTCAACCCCCCGGTGCCGACCCTTTTTTACAAACTTGGCCACCTGCCAGACAGGTCCGGAGAGACTGTAGGTTACCGCAATCATGAAAAACATAATATGCGGCTCTAGGACAATAACAATAAATATCAGAACAATGAGAACGAAAGTCACAAAGGGTTTTTTTGAAAAGACATTAAGATCCTTGAAGCTGTAATACTTTATATTACTCACCATGAGAAGAGCGAGTGTTACAACACCAAAAAGAACCGATACATGGTCGATTGTTCCCTTGCCTCCCAGATAGTAAAACAGCAAAACAGAGGTTGCGACAACGGCGGCAGCTCCCGGAATGGGAAGACCGTTGAATACCTTGCTTTCAATTATTCCTATCTGGACATTAAATCTCGCGAGCCTCAGAGCCCCGCATACTACGAAGAGAAAGGCCGCAAGCCATCCGTATCTTCCAAAGGGCGATAAGGCCCATGAATAGGCAAGTATTGCAGGCGCCAAACCGAAGGCAATGAGATCTGAAAGGGAATCGTATTCTGCCCCGAATTTACTCGTCGTGTTTGTAAATCTGGCAATCTTTCCGTCAAGACCGTCGAAGAAAAATGCTATGATAATCGAGATGGCAGCCCGAAGATAATCACCCTGCAACGTCGCAATCAATGAATAAAAGCCGCAGAAGAGACTCGCCGTCGTGAAGAGATTCGGCAGAATATAAATACCTTTTTTCCTCTGGGTCTGATTAATCTTTGTCCTATTTTTCATTTGAAGCACCCTATTCTCGTTTCGCCTGCCCTCACTCTGTCTCCTCGCTTCACGAGTACTTCTGTTTCGAGAGGCACAAAGACCTCCAGTCGTGATCCGAATCGTATGAGGCCAAAACGCTCTCCCCGCATCGCCGTCATTCCCTCCTCCACCCAACAGACTATCCTTCGCGCTATAATTCCAGCTATCTGTATTGTAAGAATCTCTTTTTTATCGTCTGTTTCAATGAGAACGGCGTTGCTTTCATTTAATTCAGATGCCTTGTCAAGATTTGCGGAAAAAAACTTGCCCTTCCGATAGCGAATACCCTTGATGCATCCGGTACAGGGCATCCTGTTTACATGGACGTTGAAGACACTCATAAAGATACTGATCTTTTTGCATCTTCCCGGCAGCATATCATGCCCGTCTAATTCCTCTATCTTTAAAACCCTGCCGTCAGCCGGCGACAGAACAAATTGCGGATCCTCGGGGATTTTCCTCTCGGGGTTTCGAAAGAACCAGAGGACAAATAAGGCAGCTGCAGAGAAAAACCCACCAAGCCATAGGACGTGAAAGGCATAAGAGATTACCGACAGGACAGCGAGGAATACAAAAAAGACGAGTCCTTCAAGAACAATGGGGCTCTTTTTATAATTCATTGACCGGTAACCACTCTATATCTCTAAGTTTTTATAAATTCTTATACTTAGAGAGGATTTCATATATTTTTTCCTTGCCCTGCAGTTTTTTCTTCTGCAGGGTTTTCTTTTCCATCTCTTCGTCCGGTGTGAGATAAACCTTGCTGTTCATATCTTCCAAGATTTCCTCATACTTTGCATGTTGATCCACGTATTTTTTGAGCTCTTCGTCTCGATCAATATATTGTGCAATTAGTTCTTTTTCATTTTTTTCCATAAATCAAAAACCTCCAAAGGAAACTTTATATAGTAGATATAGAATACTATGTCAATAAACTATGCATCATCTCTTAATCTCCGCATAGGAGGGGCGAAGATACCGGGGCTTCAGTAAAGCCACGTTACTAAAATCCCCGCTCCTGAATTTATGCTTACCCAGACGGCCGACAACTCCCGCGTTTATAGTATTCTCCGATGAGGTAGCAAAGAAAGATTCTCTCGGCATCATTTTTCGTATGAGCGCTTCGTACCGTATCGCTCCATCGCCTACAAAGAGAACCTCACCGTTGAAAGCTCCCACATAATCGGCCGGCGCTACCGCCCTCTCTTCATCTATCTTTTCAGGAACGTCTGCTCCACCTTTGAAAGTATAGCGTGCCGTATAGACCTCATCTCTCCGTGCATCAATCATGGGGCAGACCGGCATCGACGAGTCAGGAACGTTCATGGCAAGTGTTTCAAGGGTGGAGACGCCCACAATCGGTGTGTCGAGGGCATAGGCAAGCCCCTTTACAGCACTGACCCCTACTCGTATACCGGTAAACGACCCGGGTCCCACCGTCGTGACGAAAAGATCAACTTCCTCAATTTTCCGTTTTGTCATGGAAAGCAACTCCTCGATTGCGGGCAGAATCGTCTCTCCGTGTTTCTTTTTAGTATTTACCAAAACCTCGCCACAAAGGGTTTCCTCTTCGAGAAGGGCAAAATGTGCCTTTTTTGTTGATGTATCCGATGCAAGAACTATCATATCCTACCAGCCGAATATCCTTACGATGTCATTCCAGAAGACGAATATCATAAGCATGATGAGGAGAAAAAATCCTACCTGCTGTGCCATCTCCCGCCACCGTGCATTGACCTCTTTCCCTGTCACAGCCTCGATGAGGAAAAACATGAGGTGGCCTCCATCCAAAACGGGGATGGGCAGGAGGTTAAGAACGCCCAGATTAATGCTCAGAAAGGCCATGAAAAAGACGAATGGAATGAGCCCCTGTTTGGCGAATTCGCCCGACATTTTTGCGATAAGAATGGGGCCTCCCAACTCACGGGGAGAGACAACTCCTTCAAATATTTTATATATCCCCACGATGACAAGCTTTGTCACCGACCAGGTCTGTCCAATCCCCTGAAGAACCGCCGCAAAGGGATTATACCTCTTCACCATCATTTCCTGGGAAGAGCTTATCCCGATCTGATAGGAATCAACCTCTTCGCCAAAGACATTGATACCATCCCTCTTCTCGGGCACTACCCCGATATGGAGAATCTTATTACCTCGTTCTATTTCAAATTCCAGCTCCCGTCCTTCACTGCCTCCAATTATATCTGCCAGTTCTGACCATAGTTCTATCTTATGCCCGTCGATGGCGAGTATCCTGTCTCCCTTTTCAATCCCCGCACTCATCGCGGCGGCACCCTCGGTTACCCCCCCTACCGTCGACGTCAGAGAGGGAACGCCGATACCGAAGAGCACCGAAAATACCACAACGGCAAAGAGAAAATTGAAGAGCGGACCTGCGACGACTATCGCCATTCTTTTGAATACAGGCTGACGCAGAAAGGACCGCTTTTCATCCTCGGGCGCTATCTCGTCCTCTTCCGATTCTCCGAGAAGCTTTACATACCCCCCGAGAGGAACGGCGGAGAGGAGGTATTCCGTTTCTCCCACGGTCTTTCCGAATATTTTTGGTCCGAATCCGAGAGAGAATTTCAATACACCGACACCCGAGTATTTGGCGACGAGGAAGTGGCCAAGTTCGTGCACGAAAATCAATACACCCAGAAGAATGACTACCGAGATAATGTTGATACCCATCAGGATCCCTTTTTTACACCTTCGATTATTTTTTGCGCCCCCGACCGTCCCCGTTCATCTGCCTTGAGAACATCCTCCAGTGAAGATGACTCAAAAGGCACGTAACGATCAAGTGTTTTTTCAACAACCCGCGGGATATCAATAAATCCGATCTCCCGTGAGAGAAAGGCTGCGACAGCCACCTCGTTTGCTGCGTTCAAAAGGGCGGGCCTTGCTCCTCCCTCTTTTACCGCCCTGTAGGCAAGACCAATACTCGGGAACATATTGAAATCGGGCGGGAAAAACTCAAGCCTTTCAGCCTCGGCAAGATTGAGGGCGCCTCCGACGACCGTTTCCCTTTCCGGATAGAAAAGGGCATAGGATATGGGACCTCTCATATCGGTAAGACCGAGTTGCGCTATAATAGATCCATCGCTATATTCAACCATTGAGTGAACGATGCTCTGGGGATGAATAATAATGTCGATTTGATCTACGTCAACACCGAAGAGCCACTTCGCCTCAATAACCTCAAGGCCCTTGTTCATCATCGTTGCCGAGTCTATGGTAATCTTTCTCCCCATTTCCCACCTCGGATGTTTCAGGGCATCTTCGGGGGTAACAGTTGAAAGTTTATCCATGCCAAGCTTAAAAAAAGGCCCTCCCGATGCGGTAAGAATGATCCGCCGTATATCCTTTTTGTTGTAACCCGAGATGCACTGGAAAATCGCGCTGTGCTCGCTGTCAACGGGAAGGATATTGACTCCGTGAGATGACGCCCTCTCGATGACGAGTCCGCCCGCCATTACCATCGTTTCCTTGTTGGCAAGGGCGATATCCTTCCCTGCCTCGATGGCATCAACTGTCGGCACAAGCCCTGCCGCTCCCACGATGGCAGATACAACCATATCGGTCTCCCGAAGCGTCGCCACCTCTCTGTGTCCCTCAGGGCCTGCGAGGACTTCGGTCTTAGAGAAACTGCCAAGCATCTCCTTCAACTCGTCTGCATGGTGTCGATCAATAACTGACACAACTTTCGGGCAAAACGCTTCGATCTGACTTTTAAGAAGGGTAATGTTCTTCCCTGCCGAGAGGGCTGTAACTCGGAATTTGTTTGGGTTTCTCTTTATTACATCTAAGGTGCTGGTACCGATTGAACCGGTTGCCCCCAGGATCGATATATTTTTCATTTTATAAAGAGTACACTATAGTAATAAACAAAGGGAACGATAAATATAAAAGAATCCAGTCTGTCTAATATCCCTCCGTGTCCCGGAAGCAGTGAGCCTGAGTCCTTAACCATCGATGCCCTTTTTATGGAAGATTCGCAAAGATCACCCAGCTGTCCGAGTATCCCTGCCATAAAACCGATCACAATGGCGTGTAAAAAGGGAATATCTGAGAGAAAAAGAACCTTAAATATGAAACACCCTACAATGGTGCCGACAACGGAACCGATAGCGCCCTCTTCGGTCTTCTTCTCGCTTATCTCGGGAAAGAGTTTTCTCTTTCCAAAAGTCTTCCCCGCGTAGAAGGCTGAGATATCACTTGAAAAGGTAATAATGACGATGAAGACAACCCAGAGAGCGCCCTTCTCAAAATCCCTGAGGAGAATAAAATGAGACATCGTGAAGGCTATATACATATACCCGAAAATCACCTCTATAAGCACCGTAAGATCGCTTGGTCGGGTCTTTGTCCTGAAGAGAAAAAGGAGGAAAACAATAAATAATGAAAAGGTGGTCGCCGCAGACATAAGGGGCAAACCGCCCATGTGGGCCGCCACCGGAATCAGTATCCCTATGAAAAGTCCTTCGTACTTCTCCAGCGAGTTTGTGTCACTGAAGACCATCCTGTTATATTCATGGATACCGCGAAGAATAACGGCGATGATAATACCGAGAAAGACGGTGTCGCTGAAGCGATAGGGAAAGACAATCAGTAAAATAAGAACGGGCACGATGATTATGCCCGTAATTAATCTCTGTAGGTGTGAGCCCATATTCTAACCCTTTGACAGCTGTTCGCTCGTCATGCCGAACCGCCGTTCTCTGCTCTGATAATCTTTGATTGCCTCCAAAAGATGCTCTGTGGAAAATTCCGGCCAGAGAACATCGGTAAAATAGAGTTCAGTATAGGCAAGCTGCCATATAAGAAAATTGCTCAACCGATACTCTCCACTTGTCCTGATAAGCAGATCGGGATCGGGCATCTCGGGAAAATAGAGATACTGAGAAAACATATCCCTCGTAATGCTGTCTTCATTTATAGTGCCACTCTTGATATCCCGGACGATTTTCCTCACCCCATCGATTATCTCGTCCCTGCCTCCATAGCTGAGAGCAAGATTGAGACACATACCTTTATTTTCCGACGTCTTTTCTATCGCCTCGCTAAGCGTTGTCTTCACACCGACGTCGAGTGCATCAATATCACCGATTGCATTCAATCTGATATTGTTATCCATCATTTCCGTCAGTTCTTCTTCCAGATAATTCTTCAGAAGCAACGTCAATGCCTTCACTTCTTCCTTCGGTCTCATCCAGTTTTCAACTGAAAAGGCATAGAGGGTAAGATACTGGATACCGAGCTTTCTGCAACTCTTTACAACACCACGAACCGCCTCGGCTCCCTTTCTGTGCCCAAATACCCTCATCATTGAATTTTTTTTTGCCCACCTGCCATTCCCATCCATTATGATGGCAATGTGTTTTGGCAATTTATTTCGATCGATTCGTTCCATTACTATCCGGTCACCTAACTATCTTAAAAAGTAACTATCACGGCACACCCACATTTTCAAGGTATCTTTGCTCGAGTCATGGAGCTGGTGCTCCAAATCTTTCTCTACCATCAAAACGGCCACAACAGCTATTTTCGAACTGACCTCAGGTACCGCAAAAAAGGGGAACCTTAGGTTCCCCTCGTCAATGTTCTACTTAGTTGACAATCCTATATCTCCATTATTTCCTCTTCTTTTACGCCGAGGATAGTATCCGCCCTTTTGATATAATCATCAGTTATCTTCTGAACTTCCTCCTGATGTGTAAAGAGGTTGTCCTCCGATATATCGCCGCTCTTTTTCAAATCCTTAAGGTTATTGTTTGCATCTCTCCGTGTGTTACGCAGATTAATCTTACATTCCTCGGCCATCTTCTTGACAACCTTCACCAGTTCTTTCCTTCTCTCCTCAGTGAGTGGTGGAATGTTGATCCGGATAACCTTTCCATCATTCATGGGTACCAGACTGAGCTCTGATTTCTGGATGGCCTTTTCGATATTTCCGATAGCACTCTTGTCCCATGGCGAAATCAGGATAAGTTGACTCTCCGGCACTGAAAGAGAGGCAACCTGATTCAAAGGAGTCAAGGTACCGTAATAATCTACCTTGATTCCGTCGAGCAGTGAGATGGATGCACGACCTGTTCGTACCTTGTTGAAGGCTCTGTCCAGAAACTGAAGATGTTTCTCCATATCCCCTTTCATTTCTTCAAATACCAATTCCGTCATGTCTTAGGCCTCCACTTTTGTTCCTATCGGTTCTCCGCAGATTACCCGCCTGATATTTCCCTTCTGTTCAAGATTAAATACCACAATCGGGAGATTATTATCCCTGCACATCGAAATCGCCGTTGCATCCATTACCCTCAAATTCCTTGACAGGACCTCCGTGTACCCGATCCTCTCAAAGATTGAAGCATCGCCATTTGTGACAGGGTCTTTATCGTAGACACCATCCACCTTCGTTGCCTTGAGAACAACATCGGCCTGTATTTCAAGCGCCCTCAGGGAAGCGGCCGTATCGGTGGTAAAGAAGGGATTTCCCGTGCCTGCTGCAAAAATAACGACCCTTCCCTTTTCAAGATGATTAATGGCCTTCCCCTTTATATAGTGTTCAGCCACATCTCTCATCTCGATTGCCGTTTGAACACGCGTGGCAACACCCATCCCTTCAAGCACATTTTTAAGGGCAAGGCTGTTAATGACCGTGGCAAGCATCCCCATATGGTCGGCAGATGCCCTGTCGAGGCCCTTCGCGCTTGCCTCCACACCCCTGAAGATGTTACCACCGCCAATCACTATCCCCATCTCCACACCAAGGGTAGTTATGTCTCTCACCTCTTCGGCGACAACTTTGAGAATGTCAATATCGATACCAAAGGAACTTTTTCCTAAGAGCGCCTCACCGCTGAGCTTGAGGATAACTCTTTTATACACTGGTCTTTCCATAGAAGATGAGGTTTCCTAAAAACAGTTTCTATACTTCACCGTTTCCTGCAAAGCTTACGTACCACAGGGAACAAAGTACTAAATCTCTTCGCCCAGCTGGAACCGCGCAAAGCGTCGTACGATAATATTTTCTCCCGTTGTCGCTATCGTATTCTGTACAAGAGTTCCCACGGTTATATCGGTATCCTTGATGAATTTCTGATTCAGGAGACACACTTCCTCGTAGAATTTTTTGAGTTTACCCTCAATAATCCTGTCGACGATCTTCTCCGGCTTTCCCTCATCCAGGGCCTGGGTCTTGTAAATCTCTTTTTCGCTATCTAATACCGCCTCGGGCACATCCTCTTCGGCGAGATAGGTCGGATTCGATGCCGCAATGTGCATGGCAATGTCTTTGGCCAGTGCGTTGAAGGCCTCGGTCTTTGCTACAAAATCGGTCTCGCAATTGACCTCAACCATAACACCTATTTTACCCTGCATATGGATATATGAAGCGATTACCCCGTCCTTTGCCGCTCGTGAAGACCTCTTCGTTGCTGCCGATAAGCCCTTTTTTCTCAAGTACTCTACAGCCTTTTCAAAATCTCCATCGGATGCTACCAGAGCCTCCTTGCAATCCATCATGCCTGCATTTGTTTTGTCTCGTAATTCTTTTACTGCAGATGCTGTAATACCCAATTTATTCTACCTCCTTGGTTTCTTCCTCTTGCCCGGAATTATTGTCAGATTCTTTTCTTATCTCTGCTTCCTTTGTTTCAACGCTTTCCGGAACGTCAAGCTCTTCATCCCCTCTTTCCGCCTCCTCAAGCTCCGCTTCCAGGGTCTCTTCAATCTCTTCCTTGTCGCTTTCTGCCTGAATCATCTCTTCGAAGCGCCTCTTTCCTTCAAGAACGGCATCGGCCATCTTTGACGAAAAGAGCTTAATAGCCCTGATAGCATCGTCATTTCCGGGAATGATATAATCGATATTATCGGGATCACAATTTGTATCCACAATCGCCGCTATGGGAATTCCAAGCTTATTTGCCTCCTTAACGGCGATAATCTCCTTCTTCGGATCAATAATAAAAACACCACCGGGCAAACCCTTCATGTTTCTGATACCACCTAAAACCTTCTGAAGTTTGTCCCTTTCCTTTTGACGTTTCAGTATCTCTTTCTTGGGAAAGGCGTTTATGCTTTCGTCCTCGAACATTGCGTCGAGAGAATTCAATCTGTCGATACTCTTCTTCAAAGTCACAAAATTTGTGAGCATTCCGCCGAGCCACCGCTGATTGACGTGGGGCATACCTGCCCTTTCCGATTCCGCTTTCACCGATTCCTGGGCCTGTCTTTTAGTTCCCACGAAGAGAACTTCTTTTCCTGAAGCTACCGTATCAACGATAAAATTGTACGCAACATCGAACATGTGAACGGTTTGCTGCAGATCGACGATATAGATACCGTTTCGTGCACCGAAAATATACTGTTTCATCTTCGGATTCCACCTGTTCGTCTGGTGGCCGAAATGAACACCCGATTCGAGTAACATCTTCATTGATAATTGTGCCATCTAAAATCTCCTTTGTTCGTTTATTTTCCTCCACCCCCGTCGACTTGTTGTGAAACTTTTCAAAAAAGCAACGCACAACAATCAAGGGGTGTGTGAAATCACCAACTTATTAGCTGGAGCGAGTTACCACATACAGGGCAAATAATCAAGGCAAAAAGAACCGGACTCCCGGCAAGAATCTGTAAGGGTAAAACTTCCCCTCTGCAATCGAAGCTACCGCAACAGGTTGTTCTGTAGCTCCGACTGTTAGGAAAAATATTTTTTCATTCCCTCGCGACAAACAGCGGGGTATGCATTCGCTGTCAAGATCAGCTTGTATAGAGCGAGTTTATATCAACATATTCATGCGAAAGGTCGGATGCATGCATTCGAAAGGATTTGTTGCCCATGCCGAGCCGAATCAGTACACCGACGGAGTCTCGTTTCATCACATCGGCAAGTTTTTTCACATTATCTTCCACACCTCGTCCACCGGAAAAAAGTGGAATTCCATCCAAATAGAGCTCCACCGAATCCGGTGACAGCGCGATCCCTGTCGATCCGACGGCCGATATGATTCTCCCCCAATTGGGATCTTCGCCGAAAAAAGCGGTCTTGACAAGATTGGATCTCGCCACGGCATAGGCCACCTCTTTTGCATCAGACTCACTTTCTGCACCTTCCACGACGATCTCAATAAGTTTTGTCGCCCCTTCGCCATCCCTCACGATCAATTTCGCAAGGGACATCGTAACATCGAAGAGTGCCTCTCTGAATAGGGAAAGGCCTTCCGATTTCTCATGGAGCGAAGCGTTTTTTGCGAAGCCGTTTGCCATTATTATGGCGGTATCGTTCGTGCTCATGCATCCGTCCACGCTGATTGCATTAAAACTCCTCGCAATCGCCTCCCTGAAGACACTCTCGAGACATTCCTGATCGATGGAAGCATCGGTCATTATGAAGGAGAGCATGGTCGCCATATTGGGCTCGATCATACCAGCCCCCTTAGCGATTCCGCAGAGGGTAATCTCTTCTCCTTCGAGAGTGATTGTCCGTAATTCTATCTTTGGAAATCGATCGGTGGTCATGATGCCTTCTTCGGCGGACGGCAGGCCAGACTCATGCAAGCCCCCGACAAGATGAGACATATTTGCAATTATCTTTTCTACAGGGAGCCTTTCCCCTATCACCCCCGTGGAGGCAACGAGTATAAGATCCTCGTCAATTTCAAGTTCCCGTGATGCCGCCCGAGACATTGCGCAGGCATCTTCATACCCTGCATCTCCCGTTGAGGCGTTTGCATTACCGCTATTAACTACAATCGCCTGGGCGCTCCCACTTTTGATTCGTTCCATATCGAGGATGACGGGCGCCGCTTTGAAACGGTTCGTTGTAAAAACTCCCGCCACGCGTGCCGGAGTTCTCGAATATATAAGGGAAAGGTCTTTCCTCGCGTCAGCCTTTATTCCGGATGCTATGCCATTGGCAAGAAATCCCGGAACGCATATCTTTTTTTCCATCTCCGTCAATACTCCTTATCTATTAACAAGCATAGTATCCGCTTTTTACCGTCCGCAACAGTGTTTATATTTCTTTCCACTCCCACAGGGGCAGGGTTCATTTCTTCCCACCTTCTTCCCCTCTCTTTTCACCGTCGCTGCCTTTGCACCCGTATCACCACGGCTCATTATATAGTCCTGACTCTGACGTTCTTGTATCTCCTGAACCTCCTCCTCACGCTGTATCCTGACCATTGAAAGTTTTTCCAGCATATCCTCCTTAATCCGGTAGACCATGTCCATAAACATCTCATAGCCTTCCTTCTGATATTCTCGTACCGGATCCTTTTGTCCATATCCCCGGAGACCGATCCCCTCCTTGAGGTGATCCATGGCCAAGAGATGATCCTTCCAATGGGTATCTATCGACTGCAGCATGACAACCCTCATAACGTATTCCATGAGGGCTTTTCCGTATTCTTCCTCCTTGGCTCTCAAAAGGGTAAGAGCATCATTGACGATCCCCTCCGTCACCTCTTGCCTGTCCAGGGCACTCGCGTCCGCCTTTTCAAAATTTGTTTTCAGAGAAAACTGCTTCAGGAGGATATCATCGAGGCCCTTGAGGTTCCATTCGTTCGGATGGATCTTCTCTTCCATGAATTCATCCACCAGATCCCCGACGACTTCCTCAAGCATCTCATTAACTATTTGCCACAAGTCCCCTCCCATTAAGACATCTCGACGCTGCTTATAGATTACTTCTCGCTGCCTATTCATGACATCGTCAAATTCCAGGAGGTGTTTTCGTATATCGAAGTTCTGCCCTTCCACCCTCTTCTGGGCACCTTCAATAGCCTTCGTAATGAGGTTATGTTCTATCGGCTGACCGTCCTCCACACCGATCCTGTCCATCACCGACGAAATTCGTTCAGCTCCGAATATCCTCAGGAGATCGTCTTCCAGTGACAGATAAAATCGAGAAGAACCTTTGTCACCCTGCCTTCCCGACCGTCCCCTCAACTGGTTGTCGATCCGGCGACTTTCATGCCGTTCGGTGCCGAGTATATGCAGCCCTCCCAGCTCTGCTACACCATCACCCAGTTTTATGTCCGTTCCCCGTCCTGCCATGTTCGTCGATATCGTTACGGCCCCCGCCTGACCGGCCTGGGATATTATCTCGGCCTCCTTTTCGTGATTTTTCGCATTCAGAACATTGTGTTTGATGCCGTTTCTCGTGAGATATTTGCTCAGGAGTTCAGATTTTTCAATCGATATGGTCCCGATCAGAACGGGCCTTCTGTTTTTGTGCAACTCCTTGACCTCATCCACAACGGCCCTGAATTTTTCCTCATCAGTCTTGTAAATCACATCGGAATTATCGGTCCTGATCATCGGCATATTGGTCGGAATGACAACGACGTCGAGGTCATATATCTTCTTGAACTCTGCGGCTTCCGTGTCCGCCGTACCGGTCATACCAGCCAGTTTTTCATACATCCTGAAAAAATTCTGAAAGGTTATGGCGGCGAGGGTCTGATTTTCACGCTCTATCTTTACCTTTTCCTTTGCTTCCAGGGCCTGATGGAGACCGTCACTGTATCGCCTCCCCGGCATGACCCTCCCCGTAAATTCATCGACGATCACCACCTGTCCATCTTTCACGAGGTAGTCGATATCCCTCTTGAACATCGTATGGGCCTTGAGAGCCTGGTTTACATGGTGTAGAATCTCAATGTTTCTTGGTTCATAGAGATTTTGAACCTTGAGAAGCTTCTCTACCCTGGCCACACCCTCCTCGGTCAGCACAACGGTTTTGCTCTTCTCTTCAACCGTATAGTCCTGTTCCTTCTTCAGGCGTGGAATCACCTGATTTATCCGGTAATATTTGTCCGTCGATTCCTCTGAGGGACCCGATATAATGAGAGGGGTGCGCGCCTCATCAACGAGAATACTGTCCACCTCATCGACGATCGCATAATTGAAATCACGCTGCACGTAGTCTTCACTGCGGAAGTTCATGTTGTCTCTGAGATAGTCGAAGCCGAATTCATTGTTGGTTCCGTAGGTGATATCGCAGTTATAGGCCTTACTTCGTTCAACATCGTCCATACCGTGAATGATTACACCTACGGAGAGACCGAGAAAATTATAGACCGGAGCCATCCACTCGGCATCCCTTTTCGCCAGGTAATCATTTACCGTGACAAGGTGAGAGCCCTTTCCCGTGAGGGCATTCAGATATATCGGCATCGTGGCTGCCAGTGTCTTCCCCTCGCCCGTTTTCATCTCCGCGATTTTCCCTTCATGAAGGACGAGACCGCCGATGACCTGAACATCGAAAGGCCGCATGCCGAGAACCCTCCAGGCGACCTCCCGTACAACGGCAAAGGCCTCAGCCAGCACATCATCGACATTACTACCATTGTTGAGCAGTTCTCTGAAATAGGGTGTCTTGGCCTTCAGTTCCTCGTCGCTGAGGTTCTTGACAGAAGAATCAAGGGTATTTATCTCTTCGAGAATGAGAGAGAGTCGCTTCAATTCTCGATCATTTTTACTACCAATAAATTTTTTTACGATGAATTTGAACATTTATGCCTCATAAAAAAACCCGGCATTGCGTAGTACCGGGAGATATAAAATCATATAGGAGTGAAAGACAATCGTCGCTAATTAGAAAAGATACCGTTGGGGATTCACATGGACGCCATCGACACGAACACCGTAGTGCAGATGAGGACCTGTACTCCTTCCGGAATTTCCAACATAACCGATGACATCGCCCCTTGCCACCTTCTGGCCTCGTTTCTTCGTGCTCATCTTCAGGAGATGCCCGTAGCTCGTCACGATGCCGTTGCCATGATCAATCGTAACCATATTCCCCATATCAGCCCTCCGTCCGGCCTTGACGACGGTGCCGTCTGCAGGAGCCACCACAGAATCTCCCACTCTGGCCGATATATCTATCCCCCTGTGGAATTCTCTCTTGCCCGTAAAGGGTGACGTTCGGTAGCCGTATCGTGAGGTAACCCATCCCATAACGGGCCATATGGAGGGTGTTGAGGCGAGAATCGATTTCTGCTCTTGAAGATAATTGTACAGTTCCTGAAAACTGCTTTCCTGAAATGATGCCTCGTCAAGGAGTTCGTCCATGTTTTTATGGATCTTGTCAATCAACTCATCTTCTATTTCCCGGACCTGTGATCCCGTCCCGCCCTCATTCTGCGAAGGCCCGCCGATACCGAGGATCTGACTTTCCTCACCGTTATTATCGAGGTTCGTTATTATCCTTAATTTTTTATTAAACTGTCTGAGGTTTGAAAGCTTCTCTTCAAATTCGCCAACCTTCCCGGCAAGCACATCAATCTCTTCCCGCTGAACGGCATTGACCTGTCTCAGGCGGTTCAGCTCTTCGAGCTTCCCCACATTTTCAGCATGTTCCCATACAAAATAGGAAAGCGAGAGAACAACAATCAGGACAGCGCAGGAAATCAGCTTCACGAAGGCGCCCGATAGACTAAACTTTCTTATCGAGCCTGTTTTCTGAGGAATAACAAGAAATGTATAGTAGTTCTTCTTCACTTCAGGCCCTCTTAAATATTTCCGAAATGAAACTCCTAAATCCAAGGCGAAATTACCATAGATGACTCAAATGTCAAGAAAAGATTGTGCAAAAAAAAAGGCGACAAATACGTAACGCTTTGATTTTATTTGCCGGTAAGGATGTTATTCAACCCCCCTCATTTCTGATCATGAGCATGCTGACTATTGCCACATTAAGTAAAATGCAAGCTCCTTGTCTCGATAATCGATGGCCCGTGAAAATTCGGCGCCTACAAAGTCTTCATCGATCCTCTTGACAATCGCCTTCTTCTCGACAACGGATTTTCTCTTGTCATCAAGTATGAATCGTACCTTCAAAACATCGCCTATCCCGACATCGATAGTATTCTTCATCCTAAAACCGATACCCGTTCTTGATATATTTCCTATCACTACTACCGATGTGGTATCAAAATCGTACTGCGTACCACGGTCGGCAGTGGCAATGGTATAAATTCCTTTGAGATCGGTTTTCTTTCGATAATACTTTCTGAAATTTATCAAGACCCTGTATTTATGATTACAGACAGGGCAGGTCAGCTCTATCCCGGAGGCCTGATTGATCACTCTGTAGGAAGAAGTGCTAATCTTTTTTGAAGCGCCGCACTCGGGACAATGCATAAAGGCACTGCCCTTATCGCCGGCATGAATGATTATCTGCATCTGTTGGGCCGTCTGCCCCATTCGCATGAACTCCTCAATAGTAATATGAACGGTCGTGGAATAACATTTAGCGTCGGAAGTGAAAACTTTGGGAGCCTGACGATCAGCATTTTTTGATCTGCGGCCTTGCATCCTACCCTCTCGAATAGTCTGACTTTATTGTTTTCAAACAATACGCATTGAAAAAGTATTCCTTAAAATGATGATTGTGTAAAAACAGTATCGGAGACCGCAGAAAATCTCTATGAAGGATCACACCATATCAGTGTGAAATAGATCAAAATATCCGCTCCAAAGATGGATATTTCTATTTAACCCTCTTTTCAAATTCGTCGGATACTCTCATAAATTTCCACTAAAAAAAGGCTAACCGAACCGGCCAACCCTCTGAAACTTTTGTTAGCGGGGAAAGGATTCGAACCTCCGATCTGTGGGGTATGAACCGAGGGCAGAAGAAATAATGCTATAAACACACATACGACAAAATATAGAAAACCTCAGATTCTTTACAATTCAGATAGTTTGGTTTTACATCGATTTAACCTTGCTGATACTATTCCCTTAGAAATGAGTCAGAAAAAATAACTACTTCCCCTTTTACAGCTTCTATATATTTATAGGACTATCGACGATTTCATTTGGTAATGTGACAAGCATTTGATAGCAAAAAACAAGGCCCGATAATCATATCAAGTAGTCCGTCACATAAAAAGTGACACCGCACCAGCCATCGCAGGAAATGCGATGATCCGGTTGTTTCAACAACAATATGGATCTACAAAGTATGGGTTTTCGCAATGGAGAGGTGCCTCTTCCTTGACCTCATCTTGAATGGGTAACCACAAGATTCACACCTGCAAATCTTCAGAATTAATTCACGACGAAAATCACTTGTTACCATTATAAATCATCATGAATTTCTTAACCGTCAAAATACTTTACAGTGGATTATTTCTTCAATTATTTGATATTATTGTATTATTTGTCCTATTGCGACGATCTGCGCAATTTCAGTGTCAAAATACTTTACAACTTTGCATAGTATTACAGATCGTTGCTTAGAGGGGCATGGAGAGCAGACAAGGAATAATGAAGCAAATATATCAAGGATTACAGTTAGCTGCAAAATGTCAGTAAAATATTATGCCTATGAAACACAATATAGCATGGTTTTTGCTCTAATAATCTTCGTGGTGTAAGGCAATGTCGGCTCTCGCAATACAGGCTCATATGCCAATGCACGCTCCGCATGTCAGTCAACAACCCTACTACTTATCTCCCCAACCTCCACCAGCACACACCCTGCGTTACCTTTCTATCATGTCGATAGATACAGGCGAGAAAAGTATCGGCTATAGTCTTCGTTCCTGGGGAAAGGATAAACAAATATATTAAGAAAGCTCTGAAAATACGAGTTGCGTCTATGATAAAAAAACTTATTGCCGTTATCGGTGCAGGAGTCATCGGCTCCGATGTTGCTCTTGACCTCTCAATCCATGGATACAGTGTATTGCTTAAGGACATTTCTGCAGAGCGGCTTGAAAATGCTCTGAATATGATGAGACGCAGTTATCGCTTCACAAAAATGATGAAAAAAACAGATTCCCTGCCTGCATTTGATGAGATCATGAGCAGGATTGAAACCACAACGGATTACAGGGGGGTTGATAAGGCAACCGTGGTCATCGAAAATATTTCGGAGCTCTACGAGGCCAAGAAGAAGGTATATGAGGAACTGGTGCAGGTCTGCAATAGTGCTGTACTATATGGCGTGAATACAAGCTGTATTTCTATCACTAAAATTGCTGCGCTCACTCAGAGACCTGAAAATGTCATCGGGATGCATTTCATGAATCCGGTTCCTTTGTCGAAACTGGTGGAGGTGGTGAGGGGATTTCACAGTTCAGATGAAACAGTTGAACAAGCGAAACGGTTCGCCAACACCCTTCAGAAGATCTGTGTAATTGTAAATGATTTTCCCGGCTTTGTTACCAACCGCGTGATGATGCCCTTCATCAATGAATGCATCTATCTTCTTCAGGATCAAGTTGCTGATGTCAAAGATATTGACGTGATATTTAAAATAGGGTTGGGGCACAGAATGGGGCCTTTGGCCACGGCGGACCTTATCGGCTTGGACACAGTGCTTAATTCTCTTTCTGTCCTCTATGATAGCTACAATGATCCCAAGTACCGTCCCTGCCCCCTGCTTAAGAAGATGGTCGATGCCGGGCTACTCGGCAAAAAATCCGGAAAAGGGTTTTTCAACTATCGAAATAATTAAAGGGAACATGACAGATCAGAAAGAGATTAAATGTGTTGTCTGGGATCTTGACAATACGCTTTGGGATGGCGTTTTGATAGAAGGCGATGACCTTCGGTTGAAACCGGGTATAATCGATGTGATCAAAACGTTAGATCAGCGAGGGATACTTCACTCTATCGCCAGTAAAAACGATTATGGCGATGCCATGCAAAAACTTCGTGAATTTAAGGTTGACAATTATTTTCTCTACCCGGAGATCAACTGGAGCGCCAAATCCAAATCCATTGCCACCATTCGTGAGAATTTGAACATAGGAATGGACACATTCATGTTCATTGACGATGAACCCTACGAGAGGGATGAAGTCAGAAGTGAACATCCCGATGTTATCTGTATGGAGTCATCAAAATATTCTGAGTTGCCTTCATATCCGTCATTGAATCCAAGATTCATCACCAAGGATTCAAAGAAACGGCGTTTGATGTACCTTCAGGATCAAGAAAGAAAACGAGATGAAACTGCCTTCGTAGGACCGAGAAAAGAATTCTTGTCATCGTTACATATTCATTTGACGATTCGTGAAGCAGTTTTAGAAGATTTGAAAAGAGCTGAGGAATTGACGGTTAGGACCAACCAGCTAAATGCCACCGGCAAAACGTACAGCTACGATGAATTAAAGATGTATATGACATCGACAGGACATCGGTTAATGGTATGCGAAATGATTGACAAATACGGTTCTTATGGAACCATCGGCCTTGCCTTGGTCGAAATTCTTAATGATTATTATCACATCAACCTGCTGCTAATGTCCTGCCGGGTGATGTCCCTGGGGATAGGTACGATCCTTCTGACACATATCATGCGGGAAGCCAGAAAAGAGGGGAAGAAGGTAAGAGCCGATTTCAAACATACCGGCCGTAATCGCACAATGTATGTTACCTTCAAATTTGCCAACTTCAGAGAGGTGATGACTGGCAGCAAAGAATTGATAATTTTCGAGAATAACCTGGACGCAATTCAAAAGTTTCCACCCTACGTAAACATAAGCATTAAATGAAGTGGGAGAGAAAAATACTTGAATATAAATGATAAAATTCGAACTTTTATCGAGTCGAATCTGCTTGCATTCGATGATGACCTAACGATTAACGATGACGATAACATTTTCGAGTCGGGCTTTGTGGATTCTTCCGTCGCCATGCAACTGGTTCTCTTCGTTGAAGAAGAGTTTAGCATTCACGTCACAGATGAGGACCTGGATCTGGTAAATTTCAGTTCGATCAATCGAATTGTTCGGTTTATACAGCAGAAAGAACAACAATGGAATAGTAGCCATGAAGGAAGATGATCATCAGAAAATGATCGTCGAGGAGGCGAGGATTTTCGCTGCTGAGGTGGTGAGACCCCGGGCTGGCGACTTCGATCGCGAAGAAATCCTTCCCAGAGACGTAATAGGTGAAATGGCGAAAAGGAAATTTCTATTGGCCGGCCTGCCCGTACCATACGGTGGGCTTGGTCTGAATCCGGTTTATTACGGTCTTTTTACTGAAGAGATCGGAAAGGCGTGTTGCTCGACACGGGGCCTGATTACCATTCAGAGTTCGATCGTGGGTCAAACCTTGCTAAGATGGGGCACTGAAGAACAAAAGAACAATTGGTTGCCTCCTATTTCCCGAGGTGAGGTGCTCGGGGCTTTCGCGCTTACCGAACCTGCCGTGGGAAGTGATGCCGGAGGAGTTCAGACCCATTATCGAAGGGATGGCAGGAATTTTGTGCTTAACGGACGGAAAAAATGGATTTCCTTCGGTGAAATCGCCGGGTTTTTTATTGTCATTGCGTCGTGTGGATCTGAAATTACCGCCTTCATCGTTGAGCGTAACCGTCCCGGTGTTTCAACGAACCCCATCAAGGGTCTCTTGGCCAACAGGGCTGCTCACTTGGCAGAGATCGAACTCAAAGATGTAAAAATCCCCGAGGATAACGTTGTCGGCAAACCGGGCAGCGGGTTCACCTTCATCGTGGCTACGGCTCTGGATCACGGCAGATATAGTATTGCGTGGGCAGGTATCGCCATAGCACAGGAAGCACTTGACTGTATGGCACTGTATGCCAGAAAGCGTCAACAGTTCGGACGCAGGATCGGTGAACATCAGCTCATTCAAAGAATGATTTGTAATGCCGTGACCACCACTCATGCAGCCAGGGCACTCTGCATTAAAGCCGGAGAAATGAGAATGCGGGGTAACATCCACGCTATTGTTGAAACAACGGTTGCTAAATATTTTACCTCCAAAATCGCCATGGATATCACCTCCGATGCCCTTCAGGTGCATGGCGGAAATGGATGCTCGAACAGCTATCCGGTGGAACGCCTGTTTCGTGAAGCCAAGGTGCTGGAAATAATAGAGGGAACATCCGAGATACAGCAGCAGATTATCGCCAAGTATGGCTTGAAGGCATATGGAAGGATAAGAAAAGAATGAATTTTAGAGTGGGTACCATTCTATCAGGCATTTCCCCCACGGCTGCAAAGGGCATATTAATTCGCTGCTGATCATTTATGACGCTCTATAAGATCCGTCATCGTGAAAAGATCCTAACGACTCAATTATATGAAATCGCTGAGAGATAAAATACAAGAGTGTATCGCCTTCGGGAAGGCAGATCTTGACAGCATTACTTCCACTATTTACAGGCAATTTCCCCTGTCTGATTATATCCATGATGTTGCATCTTATCCCGAAATTCGAATGCATTATTATTTTAAACCCCGGCGCAAAAAAATATTCCATGAAATACAGAAGCACTATGGTTTTCATGCCATAGCCCTATATCACAAATTGGCCCTGGCCTGTTTCATGGAGGATTCCTTAACGCGACTCACTTCAATATCTTTACCTGAGGGGATTATACGCAACATACATTTTTGGTATGAGAGGGTCATTCATGATTTCGATCGCCAGCCGGACAGCTACTATAATATCTCGAACCTGGATTTTAAAATTGACTTTGGTGCATGCTCCCTCAAGAGTTTGCCGATAGGCGGTGCCTGGTTTGTTAAAATACGCATGATTCGGCCCCACATTTTTTTTACATTGGATATCAATCGTTTAAAACGGATTTGGGGATGTGTTTTGTTCAAGACAAAAGGTTTTTTTCCTTACGTGGTGATACATACAGTCCCCCGGTATATGCTTCGATTCAATTCCCAGCAAATGAATCTCGGCTACAAAGAGATTGGCGAGTTGATGAAGTATAACAGGCGTATTAAGGGCATATTCAGAAGGAGCTGGTTTTTGGACCCTAATTTGAAAGCTGTAAGTCCGGCGCTCACCTACTTGAGAGAAATTCCCGAGCGTAATGGCGCGATTCTTTTTGAAGGGGGAACCACCCGTCATCAAATAACCGAGTCCCTGGAATATTCGCCCCGTCGACGCAGATTATACGAGGAAGGCACATATAGCCCCGCCGCATATGCCTATATATGGCCGAGAAAAGATTTTTTTGAATGGCTTAGTCAGGAACAGACTGAGCCATCTGAATCTTTCAGGCACTGAACGAACATTCATTTATCTATGTACCTTGAAACAAAAGTCATTGATTCCCCGAATGATGAAAGTGGAGGCAGTAAAACATGGGGGGGGTAAGGCTGTTCTTTGCTCTTGATGCAAATTACCAGGAATAATCTACGATGAACCATTCGATTCTCGTTGTACTTGGTACAGTTAAAAACAAAGAATCGTTGATTGCCAAAAGATAAGTGGTATCATTCTAACAACTTCAACCCTGAGATTTTCAGAAAACCCTCTGAAGTTCTTTCTCCTGTATTCCATTCATATTTTATACTGATTTTTCAGTTTTAATGAAATCCGTTCGAAATCACTGTGAATTGCACAAAAAAGGGCTAACCGAATCGGCTAACCCTCTGAATTCATTTGGTAGCGGGGGGAGGATTCGAACCTCCGACCTTTGGGTTATGAGCCCAACGAGCTACCTGACTGCTCCACCCCGCGTCAATTGTGTGTAGGCAGGGGAAGATAATCCAATATGCATCAATTGTCAAGGAGTTTTAGTTCCTACTTCCTATGATCCGGAAAATATCGATGTTCCGCTCTATTCCCTTCAGTCCCACGGGATCCAATTTTTCGGCATCGACAATATCCTTCACCTCCTCATAGGTAACACCACACATGAGAATCTGGCTCTTTCTGGCGAGCCGCTCGAGACGTGCCGCTACATTCACGGGCGGGCCGAAGACGGTATATTCCTTTTTCCGCGACGAACCGAAGATCCCCGCCATGACCTCACCCGTGCTGATGCCGATACCGATTGAGAGTCCTCCATCGTTTGTCGAAAGTTCCCTGTTTACCCTTTCTATCTCCTTCATCATTCCAATCGCACAGCGCACCGCCCTCGCAGTATCATCGGAATTTTCAATCGGGGCACCGAATACCCCCATAATACTATCGCCGATGTGTTTATCCAGGGTCCCGTCAAATTCACAGATAATCCTGTCAAGTGGCGAGAAATAGCTGACGTTGAGCATGCGGGAGAGCTCCTCGGTACTGAGCCTTTCGGATTTTTCGGTAAAACCCCGTATGTCGCTGAAGAGAATCGTCGCCTTCTGCCGTTTCGGATACATATTTGCCCCACCCTTTTGCATCTCGACATAGACCTGTTCGGAGACAAACTGTTTCAGTCTTTTTTTGAGATTGTAATCCTTCACCTTCGCCCTGAGTTCAACATTTGAAAAGGGCTTGGTCAGAAATCCGTCGATCCCCTCATTAACCGACTCGATGGCACTTTCCATTGTTGCGTAACCCGTAAGCATAATCCGTGCAATTTCAGGGTTCAACCTCCCAATTTCAACAAGCGTTTCCAGTCCGTCGATGCCCGGCATCTTGAAATCGCAAATAACCGTTTCTATCAGGTGAAGATTTTCTCTGACAATATCGATCGCTTCGGTTCCACCGCCGGCAAGAAAAATAACATAACCGTCTCGTTCAAGAACTTTTTTCAGCGACCTCCTGACCCCCTCCTCATCATCGACAATCAAAAGACCCATCATAAGGACTCCCTCCTTCTGCAGGGCAGCTCGACGGTAAAGACACTGCCTTCACCAACAGTGCTCCTGACATGGATGTCTCCGTCATGCCTCTTTACCACTTCATAGGCAATATAGAGCCCCAGTCCCGTCCCTTCCCCAGGCTTCTTGGTCGTAAAAAATGGTTTGAATATGTCACCTATTACACCGTCAGGTATTCCCCTTCCTCTATCCCGGCACTCGATTACCACTCTATCTGTTTGCTTGACGTGCTCTGTCGTCAGGGTGATCTTTCCATCTCCCTCAGGCGCTACCTGAAGTGCATTCTTTATGATATTGATAAAAACCTGCCCCAGATTGGCAAAGTTTCCTTCGATATCAGGCAGGGTTTCATCATACTGTCTCTCGATTTCGATACCATTATACTTGTACTGGTTGTACAGGACCCTGAGGGCATCATCCAGAACGGTATTCATATTGACCGGTTCGACATATGTCTGGGTCTGGCGTGACAGGCCGAGGAGGCTCTTTACGATAGTGCCTGCACGGGTCAATTCCTTTAACGAAAAGGCGAGGTCCTCGATAATCTCTTCGGACCCCTCATTTTTTTCAGTCCCTTCGCTCAAGGTTTCGAGGGTCGTTTCGATCAGGCTTGAGGCGCTCGCGATGGGGTTATTCAACTCGTGTGCCGTTCCGGCAACGAGTTGTCCGATTGCCGCCAGGCTCTCCGATCGTATCAGCTGTTTCTGCGTCCTCTCCTTCTCTTCCAATGCCCTCTCGAGATCGGCAGTTCTGTTTCTGACCTTCTCTTCGAGTTCGAGGTTTATATATTCCATCCGTTCATAACTTCGCGCATTCTCCAGTGCCACGGCGCTCTGATTAGCAACCGTCCTCAGAAATTCAATATCTTCCTGAATAAAGAGTCTGCCGTTTTTTTTCTCACCCACCGCGATAATCCCCGTCAACTGCTCCTTGGATACCATCGGCATGAGCACTGCAGCCTTCGACAATCTGAATATGTCATGAATTCTCTCTTTTTCATCCCCCGTGAAGGCCATCTTCTCTGCGGCAGACTTGCTGACAATCTCCCTCTGTTTTTCGAAGAAGTCTGCCACGGAGAGACACTTCTCTATCGTGATTATTTTCCTCCGTCCAAGAGGGTCTCTCCTCCCTGAATAAAGCTCGAGGGATTCCTTCTCACGGGTATAGAAAAATACCGCCGCGCCCTGCACACGGAGAGCCGATGAAAGTGAACCGGTGAGATGGTCAATAATCTCTTTGACCCGGCGATCAGAGGTCATTACATCACTGATTTCCCGGAGAGTCTTTTGGTAATCATACCTGCCCCGGTACAACAGATTGTCAACGAATCTGCGGATCCGAACATTCATGGGGTTAAAGAGGAGTACGATGAGAAGTGATAAAACAAGTGAGAGCAGAAGTGAATTGACATCGCTATACCCTATAAAGAGTATGCTGAAGAGGTATATGATGAGGACATAAATAAGAGTCAGAGTGCCCGTCAAAAGAAAATAGATGGAACCCTTCTTTATCACCTCATCTATATCGAGGAGGTCGTACTTGAGAACACCTGCCGCGAGAAACACCCCCGGTATAAAACTGAAATTCCCCAAAGGATAGACAGTAAAGCCGCTGACAGGCAACGAATTCAGCAAGATAAGAAAGGCACTGAGACCGAGACCGGCAAAGACATACTTAATCCTGTTTCTCCTGTAGTTTTCAGCTGCCCTTCCAATTCCCAGAAAGAGGGTGTAAAGACAATAGATGACGGCACAGGCACCGGTGAGGGAAAAGGCATAATAAGCAGGTCCTGCCTTTGCCATTATCCCGAATCGATAGGAATGAAAACCGGTTATGAAGTAGTCCGTCTGACTGAAGGCAAGAAAGAGCAGGCTCAATACGTAGGCGGTACATTCAAGCCACCATCGTCCTGTAATCCCGAGGAAACGATGGACAAAGCTGATATAGACGGGAATACTGAAGACGAAGAAAAGATAGATCAGTCTGTCGATGGTCAGTGCTAGTGTCTTATCGGCAAGAAAAGAAACCAGCGCCACATCGATATTAATGAGGGCACCGAAAAAACATATCAGTGCGAAGAGCCAGCGTGTATGATTCGTACTTCCCCTGAGAAGAGAAATGAGAGCGAGTGTGATGAAGACAAAAAAGCCTGCTACTGGAGGAATCAGGTAGAAGTATGATTCTTCAGGAAACATGGCCTGCCGAATCCCCCTTCCATCGAATGGTAACAAAGCTTACAAATTGTTTAGAAAAGAAAAACCGCCGCAGCGACGACCGATGTATGTCCTCCGTTTTTCACTATCGCTGACTGAGTAGCATTCCTCGTATTGACGATCTTGCCGCTGATCTTAAATATTTCTTCCTTCTCGTCCCAGCTCGAATCGATATCGAAATCGATACCGAGTGTCGAGGCAAGCATAGCCGCCGCAAGATCCTCGGCGTAATCTCCCGCCTCTCTCACGGTCTGCCCGAATGCGTGGTGTTCGCTGATATACCCATAGGCCTTTGTATCGGCAGGGATGGCACAACCCACCGAGGCTGCTATAAGCCGCCGTGGTTCATTGCTGCAATTGCGACTCATAACACAGTAGGTTATCGTGCCGGGCTTCAGCTCCTTAAGACCTCTCTCGCGTGACACCACCTTGCAACCCGGGGGGAATATACTCGAGACCTGCACCAGATTACACTTTTCGATACCGGCACTCCTGAGTGCAAGCTCAAAAGAGTGCAGTTCCTCCTTATGAGACCCGACTCCTTTTGTAAAAAAAATCTTCTTCGGCACAAAATCATTCACTCTCGCAGTTCCTCACTTACCTATTATTTTTAGAATCGATATATCCCATTACACGGTATATCAATTTAGCCGCCGTAAAATCCGGGGCAACCATGCCCGGAATGGGGCAGAGCTCTGCCACATCAAATCCGCGGATAGTGCAGACATCGGACACCTTTTTTATCAGGCGCAGAATATCTCTCCAGCGGATTCCACCCGGCTCGGGTGTTCCTGTTGCCGGCATGACCGAAGGATCCAAGGCATCGATATCGATCGAGACATAGACATCGTCGGAAAGACCATCGACAACCTCTTCGATCCAATCGGGACTATCTTCAATCTCTTCCGGCGTCAATATCTTGATGTTATTATGTTTAATAAAGACAGCTTCCTCTTTGCTCATGCTCCGAATCCCCGCCTGAACCAGGGGACAGATCTCGAATATTCTCCGGCCAACGGTGGCATGGCTGAAGGGCGTGTTCTGGTAAGAATCTCTCATATCTGCATGGGCATCGAGTTGGAGCACCGAGAGGGAGGGATGCTTTTCCGCCAGCGCCCTCACCGATCCGACGGAAAGGGTATGCTCTCCGCCGAGTAGAACAGGTATCTTATCATAGGAGATAATCTTCGCAACCTCCTCGTAGATCGTCGTCAGCATTTCTTCAGGACCCCGGGCATCGACGACAAGTGGTGCCACTGTGTGAATGCCCGAGCGGTAGGTCTCTTGTAAGAGCTCTTCATCATAGAGTTCGAGATTACAGGAAGCGGCAATGATCGCCTCCGGCCCCCGTCGTGATCCCGCCTGATAGGTCGATGTCAGATCATAGGGAACGGGAATGATGACAAAGCGAGCATCGTCAAAGGAGGAATACCGTTCATCGATGTCTCCAAAATTCATAGGCTATCACCCTGGAAGAATAATAAAGAACTTCGGTAACATATCTTAGGGATTCTGTCCAGATTTTTTAACGGTAGGTAAGGAGTGAGAATTTACCTTCGTCACAAACAAGATAGGAGAAATGACTGATCCAGTCGCCCAGGGCGGCAAAGGTCTTCGTTGTTCCATCGTTCATATGCTCTTCCAAGAGAGGCTGATGGCAATGTCCAAGAATAACGGCATCTAAGCCATCATCAAACTGTTTCTCCGAAAACATCCTCATGCCATCGGCAATCCCCCGGGGAGGTCTCGCGAAATGTCGTCTGCTCATCTTTGAGGCAATCTGTGAGATCTTCCATAGGAGGGGAGATGGCATGACCTTCTGAAAATTGTAAAAGGCACTGCTTCGAAGCAGGCTTTTCAATAGGCGGTAGCTCACGGTGGGTCCAGAGGCCATATCACCATGGGAAATGAATATCTTCTTTCCGTCAATCGTTAAGGTGGCATCTCCGGGAAACACCTCTATATCATGTTTCTCAAAATAATCGGCGAGAAAGAAATCGTGGTTTCCCTCGAAGAGATGTACCCTCACGCCGCCTTCGTTCAACTCCAGGATCTTGTCAACGATGGGACGAAAATCGGGGTAGAGGCTATCGCCTTTGCAAAACCAGAAATCGAAAAAATCACCGACGATAAAAAGATGATCCGTCTCATTCTTGATGGAATCGAAGAATCGCAAAAGATAGTCATATCCCTTGTCTTCACGTGACTTGATGTGCGCATCGGAGATAAAGACAGCTTTCATTGTACCCTACGTGTTTTTTTTAACGAGATATTGGGAATGTTGCAGCATGATATCGATTTCGTCATCGCTTAAACCTGCCCCTGTCGCGATTATCCGTGCCATAGCTTTGTCAGTGAGATCGTCGGGCGAATGGCTGTCCGTATTCAATACCAGACCGGCCCCGCACTTCCGTGCAAGCATCGCGACATGACCATTCGTAAGGGAATGTCCCTTTCTGGTTGATATCTCAAGGAATATGGAGTTTTTCGCGGCGAGCCTGACCTCCTCTTCCGTTATCAACCCTGGATGGGCAAGGATATCAATGGGAGATTCTAGTGCTGCGCGATTGGTTCCGGGAATGACCGGTTCGACGACCGTTTCGCCATGGACCACCACGATCTTTGCACCCAGGCCTCTTGCCTCTGCCGCAAGGTTGTTGATATCATCGGGATGTACATGGGTAATTTCTATCCCGGGAAGTGCCACGATGTCGCCATGGGCCGATATCCTCTCGCATACCTCTATAATCCTCGGAATAATGAAATCGAAGTTCGAGTGGTCCGCATGATCGGTGATCGCAACTGCGCGATAGCCTTTGAAGACCGCCCTTCGTGCAAGCTCCGACGGTACCAGCTCACCATCACTGAAAATCGAATGTGTGTGAAGATCGATCATATAACCTTCCTTAAATTATGATGATTCCCGTTTAACAGATAAGACGGACAAGGTCAATATGGAGAAGGAAATACCCACCGGAGGCATCACCACTCGCATGCTTTGTCTATTTTCAAAGTCCTGTATCTATGGTATTACTATCGCACCGTATCAATCCATCACAATGAGCTGATAGTATATGCACAAAACCATCAACCGATATATTCTGCAAGAAATCTCTCTCCCCTTTTTCATGATCCTCTTCATACTCACCTTTGTGCTCCTTATGGGAAAAATCCTCCAGCTCATGGATCTCATGATAAATAAAGGGGTGAGTCTTCTTTCCATAATGAAACTCATGAGCTATCTTATGCCCTCCTTCTTTATCATTACCATACCGATATCCCTCCTTATTGCAATCCTCATCGGCCTTGGAAGACTCTCCAGTGATAATGAAATAACGATTATGAAATCATCGGGAATAAGTCTCTTTCAACTCCTGAAGCCTATAGCGGCGGCATCTCTTTTCACATTCGTGATAACGGCATTGATGGGGTTTTTCCTCGTTCCCCAGGGCAATTTCGCCACGAAATCCCTCCTCTTCGAGATAGCAAAGAAAAAGGCAAGTATCGGCATCAAGGAGAAGGTCTTCAACAATGATTTCGCAGGTCTTGTCCTCTATGCCGGCAACATACCGGCTCACGGAAATTATATGGAGAATCTCTTTCTCTCGGACTCACGGATATCCGATGAGCCGATAACCATCATTGCAAAGAGGGGGTATCTCGTTTCAAATCCCGAATCGATGATGGTAACACTGCGGCTTGAAAATGGCAGTAGTCATACCATTGATTCGGATTTCAGGGTCTTCAAAAAAATGGACTTCACCACCTACGATATAAGCCTCGACGTATCGGCACCGATCACAGGGAAAGAAGGGGCCCTCGAAAAAGACGGTAAAGAGATGACTATCACCGAACTCATAGTAAATATGAGGGATAAGGGGGTGAAGGAAAAGCGACGGCGTGAGCTTGCACTCGAACTGCACAACAAATTCACCATCCCCTTTTCCTGTCTTATCTTCTGCATCCTCGGAATCCCCCTCGGCATTGTAAAAGAGAGATCGGGAAAATCGAGGGGGTTCGTGATCGGCCTTGTTGTCGTGGTGATCTATTATGTATTGCAGTTAGGCGGAGGGTCGCTTGCCGAAACGGGACGTCTCTCTCCGATCATCGGAAGCTGGGCACCGAATATCATACTCGGAGCCATCGGGATTATCATGTTCAATATGGCGGCGCAGGAACGTCCCGTTTTGCCCTTCGAGGGCACGACCAGGACACTGTGGAGGAGTCTCAGAGGCAAGATTGCCGCAGACCCTGAAGGAAAATACAAGTGAGCACCCTCGACCGTTACATACTGAGAGAATTTCTCAAGACCTTTTTCATGATTGCCCTGTCTCTCATCTGTCTCTACCTCATTGTGGATTTCTTTGAAAGAATACGAATGTTTCTGAGCAACGATGCCACGGCCTCTCAGATGGCATCCTATTTCATCTTCAACATTCCGATGATTCTTTCCCAGATGATACCCGTCACCTTCCTTCTCAGTACACTGCTGACATTCGGTCTCCTCTCGAAAAACAGCGAGATCACCGCCATGAAGGCAAACGGGGTGAGTCTCTACCGGATATCGATGCCCCTTATCGTTCTCTCCCTCTTCGTCTGTCTCTTTGCCTTTCTCCTGTCGGAATTTATAACCCCCTACACCAATCAAAAGGCAAAGCACATCAAGCTTGTGGAGGTACAAAAGAGAAAAAATCCGGGAAGTTTCAAAGAAAGCCAGATCTGGTACAAGGGTGAAGAAGGAATCTATAATTTCACCGTCTTCGATCCCGAAAAGTCGACGATTAAAGGGGTGAAGATCAATTATCTCGACCGTGACATGAATCTCACCAGGAGAATCGACGCAAAGGAAGCCTTCTGGGATGAGGGAAGGTGGCATTTTCGTGATATCGTGATAACGACCTTTTCCGAGGGCGGGTTCCCCGTCCTCGAGCGTGTGGCATCGAAGATAATCGATCTTCCCGAGAAGCCTGCCGACTTTACGGTGGTCCAGAAAGATACCGAAGAGATGGGTTTCTGGGAACTGAGGAAATTCATAGCAAAGGTCAGGTCCGAGGGATACGATGCCACACGATATGTGACAGATCTTCAGGGCAAGATCGCCTTTCCCCTGGTCAGTCTCATCCTCGCCTTTCTCGGTGTTGCCTTTTCCCTCAAATCAGAGAGAAGCGGAGGGGTAGCCCAGGGTATCGGTGCGGGAATCGTCATCGGCTTTTCCTACTGGATCGTCTTTGCCTTTTCCATGTCTTTAGGACATGCGGGCACCTTGCCACCCCTTATCGCAGCATGGTCCGCAAACATCATCCTCGGAGCAGCAGCCCTTCTTCTCTATTTACGGATCAGGACATAGGGATTCTCAAGATTCGGACTTCAAGTTCAGGTCGAAAGAGATAGCAAAGTCTCAGTCATTCGCCGCTCTTCAATCATATCGCGAAGGAGTCTCCCATACAAAAAAAGCGGCGGGAAACACCCGCCGCTTTCACTCACTATTTTTAAACGTGAAGTTTCTCCTTATGTTCCCATCTCCCAGGAATTCAGGTACTTTTCCTGCTCGGCCGTCAGCGTATCGATGGTGACACTCATCGAGGCCAGTTTCAGTCTGGCGATCTCCATATCGATATCTGAAGGAACGCTGTAGACGATCTTCTCGAGTTCTTTGGCATGCTTCACAAGGTATTCCGCAGCGAGGGCCTGATTCGCAAAGCTCATATCCATGACGCTTGAGGGGTGCCCCTCTGCCGCGGCAAGGTTGATCAACCGTCCCTCACCCAGAAGATAGACCGATCTGCCCTCTTCCAGTTCGTATTCATCGATATAGTCACGTATCCTGCCCTTGTACTCTGCGATTTCCTTCAGGCCTTCGATATCGAGTTCGACATTGAAGTGGCCCGAATTTGCAACGATGGCACCGTCCTTCATTACCCGGAAATGCTCTTTTCTGATGACATTGATATCTCCCGTGAGGGTACAGAAGAAATCGCCTATCTTGGCGGCATCGGCGATCGGCATCACCCGGTAGCCGTCCATAACCGCCTCAAGGGCTCGTAGGGGATCCACCTCGGTGACGATAACGTTTGCTCCCATTCCTTCTGCCCTCATGGCAAGTCCACGACCGCACCACCCGTAGCCACACACCACAAAGACCGACCCGGAAATGAGCCTGTTCGTCGCCCTTACGATGCCGTCGATCGTACTCTGACCGGTTCCGTAGCGGTTATCGAACAGATGCTTCGTATTTGCGTCGTTGACGGCAATGAGGGGAAAACGCAACACGCCATCTTCCGCCATGGCCTTTAATCTGATGACACCCGTCGTCGTCTCCTCCGTTCCCCCGATAATACCCTCTATGAGATCTTCACGGTCTGCATGGATTGTAGAGACGAGATCGGCCCCATCATCCATCGTAATATGCGGCTTTGCATCGAGGACGGAATTTATATGGGAATAATAGGTATCCCTGTCTTCTCCCTTGATAGCATAGACGGGGATCTCATGGTACTTCACCAGATAGGCGGCGACATAATCCTGTGTACTGAGCGGGTTGGATGCACAAAGGAAGACTTCCGCGCCTCCCGCCTTCAGTGTCTCCATAAGGCTTGCCGTTTCCGTCGTCACGTGAAGGCAGGCCCCGAGCCGGACACCGGAGAGTGGTTTTTCCTTTACAAAGCGCTTCTTCACACTGTTGAGAACGGGCATGCTTTTATTGGCCCAGTCCACACTCAGCTTACCATCTTCCGCAAGAGCCATATCCTTTATGTCATAATTCATATCAGACACCCGCCTCCTTCGTCAGTTCATCCACCCTGTCCGTCTTTTCCCATTCATAATCGTCGAGGAAGAGGTTTTTCGCCATCTTCCGGTAGATCTTCCCGTTCAAAAGATCGAACTTCTCGATCATTCCCTTGGGTGTAAAATCGAAGACCGTGGCAATAATCTGGGATAATTTGTTATCCGGCAGCACACCTGTTCCGAAGGTATTGACATAGATCGACATCGGTTTTGCAACACCGATCGCATAGGCGAGCTGAACCGAACATTTTTTGGCAAGACCGGCGGCAACGACATTCTTCGCGGCATAGCGTGATCCGAAGACGGCCGAACAGTCCACCTTCTCGGGCGACTTATTGACGATCGATCCGCCACCTAACTGGGCACCGGGATAGGCCCCGTAGAGCTGACAAACAAGCTTACGGCCCGTGACACCCGAATCGGCGGCACTGCACGAATGCACGGCCTGCCACTCACCAGTGGGATTGAACATGAATTCCGTCTCATCATCCACCCAGTCTTTCAGGCATTCGAAGGAAAGCTTTTTTGCCATTTCCATTGTCTCGTTACTGACAGTGATATACCGATAGTCGACGGCATTTGACATGAGCACTTTCGCCACCCGCAAGGGTTTCCCATCGTCATCGTAATCGACGGTAACCTGTCCCTTTCCGTCGGGTGCAAAAACCGGGTTGTCACTATCTTCAAATATCCTCATCATCTTATTGGAGAGGACATACGTCAGGGGAAGCAGCTCGGTTGTCTCATCACAGGCAAAGCCGTACATGATTCCCTGATCACCCGCCCCTATCTCTTTGTGTTTTCCAAGATCGGCCCGCGTTCCGATGTTGATATCGGGAGACTGCGGGATAATGGCATTGAAAACGCCCATGGAATGACCGTTAAGACCCACGGCAGCATCGTTGTAGCCCAGAGATAATACGGTCTGGCGAATACTCCGTTCTATATCGACATAGATTCTTGTCGATACCTCGCCTCCCACGATACAAAAGCCCTTCCCCAGAAATACCTCGAGACCGCAATGAGGCATCGTATTGACGTCCATTCCGATCTTCTGCTCTCCATCCAGGATTTCGGCAATGATATGTGCCGCAATGGTATCAGCCACAACATCAGGATGTCCTACCTTAACCGCTTCAGCTGTGATTAACATATATGCTCCCTCTCTTCGTATTTATTTATGCCTTGTTATTATTTTTGCCGTTGTTGCCGTTGTTGGGGGAAATAATACCACCTGATATTATAAGCGAAAAGGCCTCCTCAACTGACATATCGAGATTGATGACATCCTTTTCGGGTATCATGATGTAGAAACCCGATGTCGGATTGGGCGTGGTCGGAACAAAGAGGTTGATATGCTTCTCGGCTGTTTTTTCCTGCACCTCTCCCTGGGAATCTCCTGTTACGAAAGCTATGGAGAATAATCCCCTCCGGGGATACTCGATAAGGACAGCCTTTCTGAAACTTTTGTGCTTATCACTGAATATGGCGTCGACGAGTTGCTTCACACCCTTGTATATGCCGCTGACAAAGGGGATCTTATCAACAATCCACTCACCGACGCTAACGGCCTTACCGCCCAGGTAACTCTTCGTAATAAGGCCGACAACAAACATCAGGACCAGGGTAAAGATGATACCGAGACCGGGGACATGAAAGCCCAGGAGCTCGTCAGGCTGAAACCTGTGAGGAATAATCTTCACCAGTTTATCCATTGTCTTGATGAGGAAGGATATAATATAGATAGTTACACCAACGGGGATCATCGCGGCAAAGCCCGTCAGAAATATGCTTTTGATTTTTTTCTTCATTTTTTAAAAGTGGTACTCCCGTAGTAGAGGAACATGTAATTATCAGAAAGGTCGTGATATTTCAATACATCTTTTCGCAAAAAAGCGGGGCATTTAAGCCCCGCCTGCATTGATTTCACCTGCAAATTGAGATCAGAACATCAGTGGATATTACTGGATTTTCTTTATAGTGTTATTTTCGTCGAGCAAGACGCACTTCGCCTTCCAGTTCTTCGCCTCTTCATCGTCCAGGGATGTATAGGTCGCTATTATTATAAGGTCACCCTTCTCGCATTTCCGGGCAGCGGCCCCGTTCAGGCACATAACGCCTGATCCCCTCTCTCCCGCGAGGATATAAGTCGAAAATCTCTCTCCGTTCGATACGTTGTAGATATCAACCTTCTCATAGGTAATGAAATCTGCTGCATCCATAAGATTTTCGTCAATGGTGATACTCCCCTCGTAGTGGAGGCAGGCATCGGTCACTGTGGCCCTGTGAAGTTTCGATTTCAGCATTATCCTTTGCATGGTATTTTCATCCTCACCTTATATATTGATGCACTCGTAAAAAGTTAAAACTAGATGGCAAAGTAAAAAGCTTCAAATTCAAGGCACGCAAATCCTGAGGAATGAGGCGTACTTACGGTACGCTGCAGTGACAAAGGATGCAGCGCAACGCAGAAGTTGGACTTTTCACGAAGCCATCATATATTAAGATCTTCTCCGAAGACATGATTATCAATCAATCTCGGAGTTCCTACCCACACCGCAAGTGCCAGAACAGATTTACCATCGAGAGAGGCAATATCCTCCATGGTCTCGGTATTGCAGATCTTCACATAATCGATCCTCGTATGTGAATGACCATCGATGAATGATCTCACCTCATCGATAATCCTTCCGGCATCCCGCTCACCTGCTGCATACATTTCCTCGGCTCGTTTCAGCGATCGGCTCAAGCTCAATGCCGATTCTCTCTCATTCTCTTGAAGATAGGTATTGCGGGAACTCATGGCAAGTCCATCGGGCTCACGTACCGTGGGCATTCCAATGATCTCAAGATCCATATTGAGATCGTTGACCATTCGTTTTATGACCGTAAGCTGCTGAAAATCTTTATTGCCGAAGATCGCTACATGGGGTTTGACAATATTGAAAAGCTTTGCACACACCGTTGCCACACCCCTGAAATGATCGGGCCGTGAGAGGCCGCAGAGGTTTTCCGTCACCTTCTCGACGTTGACATAGGTATGATAATTTTCCGGATACATCTCCTTGTTTGAGGGATAAAAGATGGCATCACACCCTACCTCTTCAGCCAGTTTCTCATCCCCTTTGAAGTCTCTCGGATATTTGTCGAGATCTTCATTCGGTCCAAACTGGGTAGGATTAACATAGATGCTTATGACGAGACGTTCTCCCCGCTTTCGCCCCTCCCTCATCAGGTTCAGATGCCCTTCATGAAGATAGCCCATGGTAGGCACAAAGGCGATCGTCTTTCCCTGAAGCCTGAGAGACTCGGAATAGTTTTGCATTTCCTCAACAGTTTCAAATAGTTCCATATTCACCAACAAAAAAGCCTCGCCGTCTGAGACGGGAGGCTCTGAATTTCATAAAAATCTATAACCATCCGTCCCAGTCCGTTATCGGATCCAAGCGGTTTTTCGACACCTGCCTAACAGATGAAAATTACCTTGTCAAGATATTTTATTGCAAAATCATATCGATGAATTTGTCTTAATGATCCCGGAAAGTGTATCAAAGAAGTATCGGTCAGACTATTCTGTCTTTTACCGTATGATCGCGGCCTCAATGGCACGACTGAGACGCCCAAACTCTTCGACGGAGAGCGTTTCGCCTCTCCGCGTGGCGTCGATCCCGAGATCGCCAAGGATTACAGCAAGATTAATATCGAGATCACGGATAAATGCCGATTCTTTCAAACTGTTAATGAGTGTCTTCCTTCTCTTTGCAAAGGCCGATCGAACCACCTTTCGGAAGATTTCGTAATCACAGCCCTCGCATAAAGGCCTCTCGCGTACATCCATCGTGAGGACCATCGATTCAACCTTCGGTTTCGGGTAAAAACAGCTCGCGGGAACCGTCATTACCTTCGAAGGGAGCATATACATCATGGTTATCACCGACAGTATGCCGTATCCTTTGCTTCCCGGCGGCGCCATGATCCGCTCGGCAACCTCCCGCTGAAACATGAGCGTTACCGAAGCAATAGCCTGCCGGTATTCAATGAGACGAAAGAGAATCTGTGAGGAGATGTTATAGGGTATATTTCCGATTACTTTTATCCTGCGGCAGGCGGCGGTTGATGAAAAGTCGAAGGCAAGGACGTCCGTCTCGACGATGTGCACGTTCGGCAGAGCACCCAGCTCTTGCCGGAGCACCTCGACGATCCGTGAGTCTATCTCGAGGGCAATGACCTCTCCCGCCTTATCGGCGATGCATCGCGTCATCATGCCCGGTCCCGCACCTACCTCAACAACGGTATCGTTCTTTTCAATACCCGCACTATCGACGATCTTGGCCGTTATATTATTGTCAATCAGGAATGACTGACCCAGGCTTCTTGTTGGCCGTATCCCGTATTTTTTAAGTATTTTCAAGGGAGTCGACATAGCTTTTTTTTCTTCTCATGATAATCACGATCTTGAGAGTAACGATATAGGCCGGCAGGGCTAAAATGAAGGCAAGGGCAATACCGCCGACCAGGAGCGGATAGGCAACGGACCACCCCAGATGGAGGATATCCCAGGTGCGGTAGTCGTAAAAGGCAACGTCGTTCATGGTGCTCCCGAGGAGATACTTGCCCAGATGATATTCCGTTATGTAGAGAAAGGGAATCGTGAAGGGGTTTCCTATTGCCGTTGCCCCCAGGACTGAGGCCGTGCAATTCTGTTTCAGTGCGAGCGCCAAGATAAAAGCAAGTACCGTGTGAAAGGGGATGGTTGGCGTTAGCCCTACAAAGACACCAATGCTCAGACCTCTCGCAACCTGTTCGGGATTTCCTTTGAGACGTATAAACCTGTGATAAAACCGCTTTACGACAGCATGATCTTTCATAAACTCTCCAGCGATTCGAGTGGCCATCGGGAAACAGCGTTCATATCATAGGAATGACTCTCACCCTTTTTCAGAAGATTATCGCCCACCACAGCAATCATCGCCGCATTATCGGTACACAAAATGGGGGACGGAACGAAAACCTCTATTCCCTCTTTGCCCGCCTCCGCATAAAATCTCTCTCGCAGTCTCGAATTCGAGGCAACCCCACCTGCAACGACTATTCTCGGAACGGAAGACTCTCGTGCAGCATTCAGTGTCTTTTCCACCAGCACCTCGACGATGGCATCCTGATAGCTGGCAACGATATGAGGAATCTCGTCCTCCCCAATCGGGGTCTCTCTCTTTTTGATGTAGTATAAAAGAGCCGTCTTGAGACCGCTGAAGCTGAAATCGAGACTTCCTCTCATGGCCCGTGGAAAATCCACGTAGCGAGGGTTCCCCTCTTTTGCCAGCCTGTCTATTACCACACCGCCGGGATAGCCGAGATCGAGCATCTTGGCCGCCTTGTCAAAGGCCTCTCCCGCCGCATCATCCCTTGTCTGTCCCATAACTACAAAATTATCAAACCCTTTGGCAAGATAAATATTCGTGTGTCCACCCGATACGACAAGGGCGATAAAGGGAAATTCAGGTTTCCGTTCGGCGAGAAAAATTGCGGCAATATGGCCCTCGATGTGATTGACGCCGACAAAGGGAATCTGTCTCGCAAAGGCAATCGATTTTGCCACCGAAAGACCGACAAGAAGAGAGCCGATCAGACCCGGCCCCCTCGTAACGGCGATCCCGTTGATATCCGACAGTGATACCTTCGCGTCATCAAGGGCCTCGGCGATAACCGGCAGTATTGCCTCGATATGTTTTCTCGAGGCAATCTCAGGGACCACCCCTCCATACTTTTTATGGACGTCGATCTGCGAGGCAATTGCATTCGACAGGAGTACCGTACCGTCCGATACTACAGCGGCTGCCGTCTCATCACATGAAGATTCTATTCCAAGGACTAACATATTGTTTTCTTACAAGATATCGAGTTTATGCATACCGATATACTTGGGGCTTCCAAAAGATTTTAAAAGGGTATATAAGAAAGGCCGCAATTTGTAAACATATAAGAGGATTAAAATGCATATAAAAACGGATTTTCTTGTACTTGGAAGCGGTATTGCTGGTCTCTGTTCTGCCATTCGTGCAGCAGAACTCGGATCGGTTGCCATAGTCACAAAAAAGGAAAAGGTTGAATCAAACACAAATTACGCACAGGGCGGCATCGCCACGGTGACCAAGGGAAACGATCGTTTCGATTTTCACATAAAGGATACCCTTGAATCCGGTGCCGGTCTCTGCAAGGAACCGATCGTCAGCATGGTGATCACCCAGGGCCCCGATCGTATCAAGGAGCTGATCGACTGGGGTGTGCACTTTACCTTGAGAGAGGAACCCTACAGGACGGAATTCGACCTGGGGAAAGAAGGTGGTCACAGCCACCGGAGGGTCCTTCATGCGAAGGATCTCACGGGGAGGGAAATCGAACGGGCCCTCACCGAAAAGGTATCCTCGAAAAAGAACATAGAGATTTACGAAAACCACTTTGCCGTCAATCTCATCTGTGAATCGCAGATTACCGGCAAGAAAGGGGGAAAGCGGGATCGTTGTATCGGCGCTTACGTATTCGATATCGAGAACAACGAGGTCCACACCTTTGAGGCAAAATTCATCATTCTTGCCACTGGGGGCTCGGGAAAGGCCTATCTGATTACCACCAATCCCGATATTGCAACGGGCGACGGAATAGCCATGGCCTACCGCGCCGGTGCCGAAATAAACAACATGGAATTCATCCAGTTTCACCCCACCTGTCTCTATCATCCCGAGGCAAAATCCTTTCTCATCAGCGAGGCGGTGCGGGGTGAAGGGGCGATCCTCAAGCTGAAAAACGGCACGGCCTTTATGGAAAAGTACCACTCCATGAAGGATCTCGCACCACGGGATGTTGTCGCTCAGGCCATAGACACGGAGCTCAAAAAGTCGGGAGATGAATGTGTCTTTCTCGATATAACCCATAAAGACAAAGGATTTCTCAAAAAGAGATTCCCCTACATCTATGAGGAATGCCTCAAATTCGGGATCGACATGGCGACAAATCCCATACCCGTTGCACCGGCCGCTCACTATCAGTGCGGTGGTGTGGCAATCAACGAACATGGCGAAACGAACATCAACAGACTCTACGCCTGCGGGGAAGTCGCCTGTTCGGGACTTCACGGTGCCAATCGTCTTGCCAGTAATTCACTCCTGGAGGCCCTCGTCTATGCTCACAATGCCATCGAAAAGATATCGGAGACATTCGGCGAGGCAAATGACGAATCCATCGAGATACCGTCCTGGAATCCCGGAGGTGCCACCGAAAGTGACGAATCGATCGTCGTCTCCCACAACTGGGATGAGATACGGATGTGCATGTCGAACTATGTGGGTATCGTAAGATCGGACAAGCGACTCGAACGCGCCCGAAGGAGAATCGGTTTGATCCAGTCGGAGATAAATGATTACTATTGGAACTTTACCATCACCTCGGACCTCTTGGAACTCCGGAATATTGCCACGGTGGCAAAACTCATTACGGAATGCGCATGCCTCCGAAAGGAAAGCCGCGGTCTTCATTACAATATCGACTACCCCGAAAGGGACGATAATGGATGGCTGAAAGATACGGTCATCCGAAAGGTATAACCAGAGACCTTTTCTAAAACAGCGTGCCGAAAGGGTCTCTTTGAATCACCTCAAATTTTCCGTTTCGGCACGAACACAAAAACCTTACTTGCCTGTTATCACAGGCTATTATCTCATTTCTTCAATTTTTTTAAAAAACCTGTTGACAGAACCGCAAATCTGAACATATTTTTGAGCCGTTTTGTTTTTTAATTTTCCATAGGCGGATGTGCCCAATGTATGACAGCGTAAAAACGACACCTCTTCACGAATGGCATGGTAAGGTGGGGGCCAACATGGCCGTTTTCGGCGGTTACGACATGCCCCTCTGGTATCCCACCGGTGCCAAACAGGAACACATGGCGGTCCTGACCGGTGCGGGTATATTCGACACAAGTCACATGGCCTCGGTAACCATCGATGGCCCGGGATCTTTCGATCTCCTTCAAGGCTGTTTCACGAAAGATCTCAGTTCATGCATCGGCAAAAACAAGACCCCCATCGAAGACGGGCGGTGCGTCTACGGCATATTCCTGAACCGGGACGGCACGACCATCGATGATGCCATCGTCTACCGCATGGGAGAGACTTCATACATGATTATCGTCAATGCCGGTATGGGGGGCGAAATTGCCGACCATCTGAAGGCCCACACCGGCAATCTGGAGGCAAAGATTACCGACCTGACAGACCGTCTGGGCAAGATCGATGTCCAGGGACCTCTGGCTGCACGGATACTGCAAGGTATCATCAAAAAAAGCGATGACGTCTTCCAAAAGATGCCCTACTTCAGCTTCAAGGGCCATTTTGATGCCTCATCTCCCCTTTCGGAAACGGTCCGGCTCACCAACGATACGCCCCTCCTTCTTTCACGTACGGGCTACACGGGCGAGTTCGGCTTTGAACTATTTATGGATGCTTCCCACCTTACCAGTACATGGGAGATGATTCTCGACGCGGGAAGCGATTTTGGTATTACACCCTGTGGTCTCGCGGCACGTGATTCACTCAGAGCGGGCGCCGTTCTTCCCCTCTCTCACCAGGATATCGGCCACTGGCCCTTTCTCAGCAATCCCTGGCTTTTCGCCCTCCCCTACAACGAGGAACGATCCGGCTTTACAAAGAAATTCCTTGGCGACGAAGCACTGAGAACGGCAGAGGATATTGAATATACCTATCCCTTTGCCGGTTATGACCTTCGCAAGGTTTCAACCCAGGAAAGCGCCTGCGTTTTCGATTCTCAGGGAAAGGAAATCGGAGAGGTTCTGACCTGTGCAACAGATATGGCAATAGGACGGGTGGGTGAGAAAATCGTCAGTATTGCAAGCCCCGACAAACCCCAAGGCTTCAGGCCCCGCGGTCTCTCCTGTGGGTTCATAAAAGTACAATCAAAACTGTTTTCCGGCGATATTGTGGAGATCAGGGACAGCAGGCGCAGCATCAAGGTTGTGGTCGTCGACGACATACGGCCCGACAGAACCGCTCGACGTCCCCTGAACGATATGGTGTGGAAAAGGGAGGAAGACATATGAAAGAGATAGATGAATTAGTTATTCCGGGAGACGCCCGTTACGCCGAAAGCCACGAATGGGCACGACTTGAAGGAGAGGATGTACGGATCGGAATCAACGATTATGCGCAGGATCAGCTCGGTGATATCGTCTTTGTTGAGCTTCCCGAGGTCGGAGACACCCTGGAAAAGGGCGAAGAATTCGGGACGGTGGAGTCGGTGAAGGCGGTTTCGGAACTCTATATGCCCCTGGGGGGAGAAATCGTCGCCATAAACGTGGATCTCGAAGATACCCCGGAGATGGTAAACCAGGAACCCTACGAAGGCGGATGGATGATACTGGTCCGACCGTCAGATCAGGACGACTGGGATGACCTCATGACTAAAAAGACATATCTCGACTTTCTGAAGGGGGAATAGGGAATGCGTTTTCTGCCCCATACCGACGAAGACGTTGCCTCCATGCTTCGAGCCGTGGGCCTCAAGGATATGGACAGCCTTTTCTCCACGATCCCCTCTGACTGCCGAAGAAAGGAGGATCTTAACCTTCCCGAGGCATTGTCGGAATGGGAGCTGACCGACCGCATGAACAAACTTGCATCATCGGTGGCCGTCTTTCCCGAACACAGGGTATTTATCGGCGCGGGCAGTTACGAACATTTTATTCCCGAATCGGTTTTCCACCTTCTCAGCCGTTCCGAATTTGTCACCTCCTATACGCCCTACCAACCAGAGATGAGCCAGGGAACGCTTCAGGCAATTTATGAATACCAGACGCTCGCCGCCCGCCTTCTCGGCATGGACGTGGCGAATGCGTCGCTCTACGATGGAGCCACCGCACTGGCGGAAGCGCTCCTTATGGCACTTCGTATTACGAAGAAGAAAAAAGTCGTCCTTTCATCCCTTATTCACCCGCTCTATCGACGGGTCGTCAGGACCTATCTCGGACCGTCAGGCGTCGCCATAGAAGAACTCCCCTATGGCAAAGACGGAAAGACCGACCTTTCTTCCATAGATGGCATGGAAGATTGTGCGGCCCTGGCGATTCAATCGCCCAATTTCTTCGGCTCCATTGAAAACCTCAGGGAAGCGGCAGAGCTGGCACACGGAAACAAGGCCCTTTTAATCACAGCCTTCACAGAACCACTCGCCTATGCACTCATCAAAAATCCGGGCGGCGAAGGTGCCGATATTGCCTGCGGCGAGGCCCAGAGTCTCGGGATTCCCCGGTCTTTCGGAGGTCCTGGACTGGGAATGTTTGCCGCCTCGACAAAACATGTCCGGAATATGCCAGGCCGCCTTGTAGGAAAAACACTCGACAGGGATGGGAAGCCGGGTTTTGTTCTCACCCTTGCCACGAGAGAGCAACACATACGCCGTGAAAAGGCAACCTCCAATATATGCACCAATAACAGTCTCTGCGCCCTGGCTTCGACCATGTATATGGCATCGCTGGGGGGCACGGGTATCAGAGAACTCGCCAGGCTGAACTACGACAAATCGGAATATCTGAAGGGCCAGCTCAAACGGGCGGGTTTCCCCATACCCTTTACAGGCCCCACCTTCAACGAATTCATCGTGGAATTTCCCGAGGGATTTGAATCGACGTATAAGCAGCTTCTGAAACAAAAAATTGTGGCAGGTCTTCCGCTGGCGCCATGGTATCCCGAGCTCTACAACCATTATCTTCTGTGTGTTACGGAAACGGCATCGAAAGACGACCTCGATGCGCTGGTCAGGGAGGTGAAATCATGATGAAACCCCTCGGTGCAACGGGCCTGATAATGAACGAACCCCTCCTCTGGGAAGGGGGCAAAAAGGGGCGGCGCGGATTTTCCATGCCAGCGAGGGACGTCGAGTCCTTTCCGCTGAAGAGTGACATCCTTGGAGAGGGCCCCGATTTTCCGGACCTCTCTGAAGTCGACGTGATTCGGCACTACACGAGACTTTCTCAGTGGAACTTCGGTATCGATGCGGGGATGTATCCTCTCGGGTCATGCACGATGAAGTACAATCCGAAGATCAACGAAAAGCTTGCCGCCCTGCCCGGGTTTGCCTCTGCTCATCCACTTCTGCCGCCTTTGCTCTCACAGGGAACCCTGGAGCTAATGTTTGACCTCGAGAACTATCTCGCCGAAATCACCGGAATGGATGCCGTCACACTCCAGCCGGCTGCCGGTGCCCACGGCGAGCTTACGGGAATGCTCCTGATTCATGCCTATCATAAAGAGCAGGGCTCCTCACGTTCCAAGATCATCGTGCCCGATACGGCGCACGGAACGAATCCGGCAAGCGCGGCGCTCTGCGGGTTCCGCCCCGTTCCGGTGAAATCGAATGAAAAGGGCGTTCTCTCGCCTGAAGCGGTCAGGGAAATCATGGACGAAGAGACGGCCGGCATCATGATAACCAACCCCAATACCCTCGGTCTCTTCGAGGAAAATATCGTCGAGATAGCGAAAATCGTCCATGCCAAGGGCGGCCTCGTATACGGTGACGGCGCAAACATGAATGCCATAATGGGTATCGTCGACATGGGTAAAATCGGTTTTGATATCATGCACTTGAACCTGCACAAAACCTTTTCAACGCCCCACGGAGGCGGCGGACCAGGTTCCGGTCCTCTCTGTGTAAAGAGTCATCTTGAGCCCTTTCTGCCCGCGCCCCGTGTTATCGAAAAGAAGGGAAAGTTCTTTCTCTCCGATGAGTTCCCCCATTCCATCGGGAAAGTACACGCCTTTTACGGAAACTTCGGCGTCATGGTAAAGGCATACTCCTACATACGCACCATGGGGCCCTCCCTGAAACGGGCGAGCCAGCTTGCGGTTTTAAACGCCAATTACATCAAGGAAACCCTGAAGGGAACCTACGACCTCCCCTACGACAGACCCTGCATGCATGAGTGCGTTTTTTCCGATCGGCTCCAGGAACCCCAGAAAGTAACGACCCTCGATATCGCGAAACGTCTGATGGACTACGGGTTTCACCCACCAACCATCTATTTTCCCCTCGTCGTTCACGGCGCCATCATGATTGAACCGACGGAGACGGAATCGAAGGAGGATATCGACCGCTTCGTCGAGGCGTTGAAGACCATCGCGAAGGAGGCCGAGGAAACCCCGGAGCTCCTCCTGAAGGCCCCGCGCAATTGCAAGGTTACGAGGCTGGACGAAACGATGGCCGCCAGAAAACCCTGCCTTGCGGGCTGATTGCATCGGCGAAATTGATATACCTTCAATACCAATCGGGTATGTGAAGCAGTTTCATCTCCCTGCCCTTCTCAAACCCATCACTGTTTTTTATACATTTTTTTGTAGACAAAACCGTTACGCCCTTCGTCATACTATGCAAAGAGACGAAAGGAGCGGTAGTATGAAAGCAAAAAAACTTCTTATTATAGTTCTGGCAACGGTGTTTCTTTTCTCCTTCCTCTCTTCGCCGGTTTGGGCACGAAGCCCTCAGCATTACCGGTGGGAAGGAGTCGCCATAGGAGTCGGTGCGGCCATACTGGGGAGTGCCCTTTTAAACAACATGTATTCCCATCCCTATGCATATCAGGAGCGGGCCTATAACTATTCACCACCACCTCCTCCACGGCGCAGCGGACACTGGGAAATGAGAAAGATCTGGGTTCAGCCAACGAAAAAGCGGGTGTGGAACCCTGCCCATTACAACCACAACGGGAAATGGGTCAAGGGCAAGTGGATAAAGGTTGTTCATAAACCCGGCTACTGGACCAAAGAAAGGGTCTGGGTAGCCCGCAGATAACAAAACCTCTACTACGGAATGAAACTGTTTTCCCTGAGCATTCTCTGATAAAAAGGCAGGGTGGCTGTGCCTGCCTTTTTAATTTATTTTGAATTTCCACAACAATTGTGTCAGAATACAGGGCAAGTATAAACAAGGAGGCTAAGTGATGAAAATAGTGGGTTCAATAGTTGCGATCCTGGTCCTGGCTGCATTTCTCATGTCATGCGCGGGTGCAACACAGCAGGAAAGAGGGGCACGAACGGGGGCTATACTCGGCGCTGCAAGTGGCGCACTGCTTGGCCAGGCAATCGGCAAAGATACGAAAGCAACGGTTCTCGGGGCTGCAATCGGTGCTGCTGCCGGCGGCGTCGCCGGACATCAGATCGGAGCCTATATGGACAGGCAAGAGGCAGAGCTTCGTAACGCCATGGCCCAAAGCGAGGCTGCATCCATCCAGAGGGAGCAAAACATCCTGACTGCCACCTTCAAGGGAGACGTCATGTTCGATTTCGATTCGTCCATATTGAAACCGGGCGCCTATGCGGAACTTGACAGGGTTGCAAAGATACTGAACAACTATCCCCAGACAAGTATCAGGGTTGAAGGACACACCGATTCGACGGGTTCGGAATCCTACAACCAGGCACTTTCGGAACGCCGTGCGGAAACGGTCCAGAGTGCACTTGTCCAGCGGGGAGTCGATCCCATGAGGATCGAGGCTGTCGGATTTGGAGAGTCTCAGCCGATATCTTCGGATAACGCCACGAACAGACGGGTGAACATTGTAATAACACCAACTTAAGAAAAGTCGGGAAGAAGTTGAAAATCATTAGCATTTCACACTATGAGGCAGGGCCGCAGGGTCCTGCCTTTTTTTTATTGCATAATTCACAAATTAAGCAATAATTAAGGCTACGATTTGTGACAGATCTTCCTCTCGAAACAAAGAATGCGCTGTATCGTTTGGAAGCCGGGAAAACAGGAAGGATAGTACGATGATAAAGGCATTTGCAGATAAACTCATCGAAATCACGAGACATCATTCAGATGCGATTGCAAAAGAGTGGTGCAAGGCCGTTCGGTCGAACCCCAGGACACCTTCGTTCCACTCCTTAACAAAAGAAAGGTGTATCCGGAATGCCGCAACCTTTTACAAAAATCTTCGGTGGATCTATTACAGCGAACGGCCCTACTCTGAAGTACGGCGATACTTTATGGAATACGCCGAGGAAAAGCATGAATTGGGCATCCCCCTCCATGAAAGTATCTATGCCCTCATCATGATGAGGAGGCACCTCTGGCTCTATGCTGATTTTCAGAAGCCCTTTCTCACCGGTCTCACCCACGATCAGATCGTGCAGACCATCAACAATACCATACGCATATTCGATCATGGTATTTACCTTATCACACAGCGATACTGGGAACTGGATGAATACAATGAAAAACCTTCCCGGAAAGAATGACCTCGCTACGAGGGAAATAGAGCTATGACAGCCGTTGCCCCTGCACAGGATTGTGTCGGACTTTCTGCGAATTTCTAACGATACACTGCCAGATTCCATATAAGGAGCGATCATTGTTAGATATCAAAGATATGAGCAAGGATTCCGTCTATGAGGTGATGCGGGAACTTCTCTACAGCTTCAACTACGCCTGGTTTCTCATGGACGACTGGATAAAGAAGAACCACCCCGACGCGAATACGGAAGATCTCATGGGGCTTGCCGAAGAATTCGGTGCCTATGAGGCGAAGAGACTCTCCAGGGTTCTCGACACATCTGACGGGGGGATAGAGCGACTCATATATTTTCTCAATCATTCCCACTGGAAGGTATTCGAAGAAATAGGCTGCGAAAAGGTCTCAGAGAGGAGTTTCACAATGAGAACCTGTAACTGTTCAACCCAGAAGGCTGCTAAGAAGTGGGGTATGGACTATTACGACTGTAGCGAACAGGCGTATCGGATTCGTAAAGGTTTCTTCAGAGAGATAGATTCCGGTGCCCGGATCGAGCGGATTTTTACGCCGCCCGACACAGGGGTTGATGACCCTGAAAAAAATATTTCCTGTGAGTGGTTGATTACTCTCTAATTTTTTGATAGTAATTTTTACTAATTTCAATGTCATTCGGACACGAGAGGCGGGGCGAAGAATATTCAATTGAAGCGAGGTTAGCATCAGGTGAGCGACATCAAGAAAATCTATGTAAATGAAAAGAATAAAGTCACCATTATCTGTCCTCAATGTGGAAATGTAAAGATTGAAGACGCAGTAAAATACATGATCAATAATGAAAATAGGAATATTGACATAACATGTGCGAAATGTGGTGCCAATTTTGCTGTATTCGTAGATTTCAGACGATACTACCGCAAAGAAGTCATGCTTCAGGGTATGGCCTATAACCTCGATGGAAAATTTTGCAAGATTACCATTGAAAATATCTCACGAAACGGTGTGGGATTCACGTTAGAAGGTCTTTTCCCCGTTAATCTGGACGAGAAGATAGATATTCAATTCACTCTCGATGACAAGGAGAGGACCCTTATCAGAAAGAGAGCGACTGTTCGTTATATCGGAGACAACGTTATCGGTGCCGAATTCATTGAACTGCAAAAGTTCGGCAAGGAACTTGGCTTTTACCTGAAGAACACAAATTAAATATCAGCGACATTTTTTTGCCCTATAGCAGCGAAGGATCTCTCTATGCAGATACTCGGTATTGAAAAGATAGGTGACACACTATACGGCTGTCTCGATGATGGCATCTGCTATCAGTTATTTTCCATCGAACCGGGCTGTCCCGTGGAACTGGAACAAAAGTACCAGAAGAGCGATTATAATGATTATGACAGCTTCACCCTGTACTATTCCAGTGTAGAGCCGGGGATTCTTTTTCTCGAAGAACCCTTTGATATAGGAGCAGCGCAACCAGAGGATCTCAGCTACGAATCATTTATCAACATATGGAACACGATATGGTGCTCAGATTCTAACTAACCGATACTGAACGAATAATTTTGTCTTATACAATTCAATTCCCCGGCTCTTACTTAAAGGAGACGGGGTTTTTTATTTATAAAGCTCTTCGCCCTCTGGGCGTGGAATTACCCGGTGAGAATTTTCAGTTTTATTGTGCCCCTTGACCGCGCCTCCATGGCGAGGCTTACGGGAGCACTCCCGGTCAAACTATCGTTGTGGGAGGTGATCCTTTATGGCATACAAAACCATAGTCCTCGAGAAGAAAGGGTATATCGGCGTCCTGACCCTGAACCGGCCACCGGCAAACTCGGTCAACCTTGCCATGCTCGAAGAGATTGACCGTGTCCTCGATGATCTGGAGCACGATAAAGGCATACGGGTCGTGATCATCACGGGGGCAGGCGAAAAGGGATTTTCCGCCGGTTTTGACGTCTCCGATGCGGCAAATGCCGATAAGGTTGGCCCAAAAGGCCAACATGTATGGACAAAGGTCGATCAACTTTCCAAGCCCGTTATTGCAGCAATAAACGGCTATGCCTTCGGTGGTGGCTGCGAACTTGCGCTGGCCTGTACCTTCAGGCTCATGGTGGACAGCGCAAAGATCGGCCTCACCGAACTCAATCTCGGTATTATACCCGGCTGGGGTGGCACGCAACGAATGCCCCGCATTGTGGGAAAGACAAAGGCCCTCGAGCTTATCCTCATGAGCAGGCGGTTAACAGCCGCCGAGGCATTAGAGATCGGCCTCGTCGACCATGTCATTACACCCGATGAATTTATGAAAGAGGTCTTCGACTTCGCCGCAAGCCTGGCAAAACGCCCTCCCCTCGCCGTCAGTGCCGTCCTGAGGGCGGTCAACACGGGACTTGAACAGGGCCTCGATGCGGGAACAACGGTAGAACTGGAAGAGAGCAGGCAGGTGGCACAATCGAAAGACGCGATAGAGGGATTCACCGCCTTCTTTGAAAAACGCGAACCGGCTTTTACCGGAGAATAAGAAAACTCTGAAGGAGGGAACCAGATGAGTATAGACGATATCAGGAAGATAGCGGTCATCGGTGCAGGCGATATGGGGCACGGCATTACGACAGTTGCCCTTCTTGCGGGTTTTGAGGTAGCAATGCGGGACATCGAGCAGCGCTTTGTCGACCGCGGTGTCGAGAGAATCAAAACAAGCCTCGCCAAGCTCGTCGAAAAGGAAAAGATAACCGAGGATAGGCGAATCAATGCACTGGACAGGCTCACGGGATTAGTCGATTTCGATGCCACTGTCAGTGACGCAGATTTCGTCATAGAGGCCGTCCCCGAGATCATACCTTTAAAGAAAGACACCTTCTCCGAGCTCAACAAGTACACCCATCCTCACACGATCCTTGCCTCAAATACTTCGAATATCAGCATTACCGTCCTCGCCGAGGCCACGGAAAAGCCCGACAAGGTCGTGGGGATGCACTTCTTTAACCCCGCCGTCCTGATGAAACTCGTCGAGGTCATCAAGGGAGAAAAGACATCCTATGAAACGGCCGATATCGCCTACAAGATTGCCCAGAAGATGAATAAGGTCCCCGTTCTTGTAAAAATAGATTCGCCCGGCTTCGTTTACAACCGCGTCAACGCACCGGCAACCATGCTCCTTTCGAAGATCCTCGACTCGGGAAGTCCGTCACCGGAAGAATTCGACGCCGCCTTCAAGGGGATCATGCCGATGACCCCCTTCGAGCTGGCGGATTATGTCGGTCTCGATGTGGCCTATTACAGTCTCGACTATTTTTCCCAGGTACTCTCTTTCGAGTACACGCCGTCGGAAAAATGGAAGAGAATGCTTGATGCGGGCACACTCGGCAAAAAGACGGGCATGGGATTTTTCGACTGGTCGACGGGAAGACCCGAGATCGATCCATCGAAGGCAACACAGGAATTCGATATCAACCACCTTATCGCACTGCAGGTCAATGAAGCGACAAAACTCCTCGAAGAGGGTGTCGTCGACGACCCGACGGACATAGACCGTGCCATGGCAAACGGAGGCGGCTCTCCCCTCGGTCCCTTCCAACTTGCAACCGGCATAGGCTACGAAACGCTTATAGAGAAGTGCAATGAACTTGCCGACAGATTCGATGTGGAGACATTCAGACCGACGAAAACGATGCTGGAAGGAACCATCAAAGTCTGAAGCAAAAAGCCCGTGGCCGGTCCTACGATAGTCCGGCCACTTTTTTTAAAACCCGTTTCGTGGTAAGTATAGTCATGAAGATCGAGATGACACCGATAGGCACCATCCACACGAAGGCAAAGGAAGTTCCCCGATTCTGGACCGACTCAGACGTGGAGGGAACGCTTGTCATTGATGAACAGTATCTCCAAGGCATACAGGACATCCAGATGAACGAGCAGATCTTCGTTCTCTTCTACTTTCACAAAAGCGCCCCCTTTTTACCGGACCGTCTCACTCAGCATCCCCGCGGTGATCTTTCGAGAAAAAAGACCGGTGTCTTCAGTATCTCCTCACCGGTGCGCCCGAATCACATCGGCATGTCAATCGTCGAAGTGACCGGCATCAACGACAATGTCATCTCCGTAAAGGGACTCGACATGATCGACGGGACCCCCATTCTGGATATCAAGCCCTACCGTTTCTGAAAGTCCCGGTTTTTGCCTGCGGGCAAGAAGGGAGTTAATCGATGAAACGCAGATACTATAAAGTACCCGACCCGATACAACTTGATCTCCCCGGTGCGAAAGATGTCGCCCTTCGAGTGATTTTTGGTAAGGAAGACGGTGCTCCGAACTTTACCATGTTCTTCTTTGAGATTGCTCCGGGCGGACACGGACCGTACCATAACCATCCCTGGGAAGAGGCCATTTTTATCAAAAGTGGATATGCTGATGTCATATCGGATTATAAAACGACGTCAATCGGGCCGGGGACTGCCCTTTTCCTCGCACCCGGAGAACCACACCAGTTCGTAAACATCGGCGCCGAACCGCTCGAATTTCTCAGTATCCTGCCCCACAAAGTTTTATAATATTTTTAGATTGCACTGTCGTTGCGAGCGTGGCGAAGCAATCTCGTTTTTCACTTCGTCATTCCCGACCCACATCTCACGTCATTCCCGACCTGATCGGGAATCCAGTCTTTTTCCTTTATTGTAGCATGCCCATTTATGGGCGCTTTTACTCTTGCCGATAAATCGGCAGGCTACATAATTCCTTTGTGCCTTTGTACCTCTGTCCCTTACCCCTTAATCCATACTCATCACCTTTTCTGTAAACAAACATCCATTTTCTGACGTCATTAGCAGTATATGTTGCAATACTCTTGATCTGCTTCAGCCCGCCATCAATGAAAAGGGTTGCTGTTTTATGAAAAATACCATAAATTAGTTAGTTATGAATTGATGCGAAACAAATCAAATCCAGTTCCAGAGAGACGTGTCTAATGAAAAAATGGGTTATTGGCGTTGTTGTTCTGACCATAGCGATTCTGACCGGGTGGCAGATATATAATAAGACGGTCCTTTTTGAAAAACAAACTTCCCCCGTGGGGAAATCCTCAATCGCCGTCGAGACACGGCCCGTTGAGACAACTTCGATTCGGGAAATGGAGGTTTTCACAGGCAACCTTCTGCCAAAGTCACAGTTTGATGTGGCACCGAAGATCCCGGGCCGGCTGGAGAAACTTTTCGTCAACATCGGTGATGAGGTCAAACAGGGTCAACTGATTGCCATTCTCAATGATGATGAATTTATCCAGCAGGTTGATCAGGCAAAGGCGGAGCTTGATGTCGCCCGTGCGAATATAGAGGAAAACAGAAGCACTCTTAATCTTGCACAGCGGGAATTTGAGCGGGCCAAGCTGCTGCGGGAAAAGAAAATCGTATCCGAATCGGAGCTCGACGCAGCCGAAGCTCAGTATAAAACAGCTCTTGCACGACAAAAGGTCGCGGTGGCACAGGTAGCTCAAAAGGAGGCGGAACTGAAAACCAATCAGGTCCGGCTTGCCTACACGCGCATCAAGGCATCGTGGGAAAACGGCAACGAATCGCGTGTTGTGGGAGAACGTTTCATTGACGAAGGGGGCATGCTGACGGCAAATTCGCCCATCGTCTCAATCATCGATATAAGTCATCTGCGGGCCGTGATTCACGTCATCGAACGGGATTATCCCCGGGTGAAAATGGGCCAGAGGGCCGTTATTTCCACCGATGCCTTTCCGGGCCGTACCTTTGAAGGCTCGATTGCCCGGATTGCTCCCCTGTTAAAAGAAGCCGCCCGTCAGGCGCGAGTTGAAATCGACATTCCCAACTCCGAAAATCTTCTCAAGCCCGGCATGTTCGTGCGGGCGGAAATTGAGTTCGACCGTCACGATAACGCAACGGTAGTGCCGGTTGATTCCCTCGTAAAAGACAACGGCCAGTGGAATATTTTCATAGCAGACACAGAAACCATGAGGGTAAAGCTCGTTAAGGTCAGAACGGGCATTATAAGCGAGAATATGGTCGAGATTGTAGAGCCTGCACTATCGGGCTCCGTTATAACCGTGGGACAGCATCTCCTTGAAGACGGTTCCGCGATTTCCCTGCCGGAGAAGAAAACGGAACCGTCATCATAATGTATAGAGTAGAAAATCTTCTGATTCAAACAGAACGCCGATTCTTATTCGAGGCAACATAATATGAATCTTTCACGAGCCGCCGTTCACCGCCCTGTTTTCACCATCATGGCAATATTGATTGTCCTGATACTTGGCGGTGTGTCTCTTTTCCGTCTCCCCATAGACCTCATGCCCGACATTACCTACCCTACCCTGACAATTCGAAGTAATTACGAAAACGCGAGCCCCGAAGAAATAGAAGAGCTGGTAACGCGACCTATCGAAGAGGCTATGAGCGCCGTTCCGGGTGTCGAGAGCGTCTATTCCACTTCGGCAGAAGGTGTCAGCAATGTCCGCGTGACCTTTTCTTGGGGGACCGATCTTGACACGGCGTCAAACGATATCCGTGACCGTCTCGACCGCACAATTTCACACCTCCCCGATGATGTCGAACGGCCCACCCTTTTTAAATTCGATATCGCTAATTTCCCTGTTCTGATTTTCGGAGCATCGGGCAATATGAACCCTCTGCAGATACGGAAATTAATCGATGATCAGGTCAAATACCGCATAGAACGTGTCCCCGGCGTTGCGTCACTCGACGTCTGGGGCGGGTATGAACGGGAAATACAGGTAAATCTCGATGCCGCCAGGATCAAGGCCATGGGCCTTCCGCTGGATCTTGTCCTTACTCGAATAAAGGAGGGCAATCTCAACTTGCCCGCGGGGACGATCGATCGCGGAACCCTTGAGATTACCATGCGTACGTCGGGTGAATACAGCAATCTCGATCAGCTTGCCGACACCGTCGTAACGATTCGTGACGGCGCGCCCATAAAACTTCGTGATATCGCCCGCATCGATAACACCTGGAAAAAAATAACGCGGATTATCTGGGTAAACGGAAAGCCCGGTGTGCGCCTCGGTGTGAGAAAACAGTCGGGGTCCAATACCGTTGATGTTGCGAACAAGGTCCTGAAAGAAGTAGAACTCATCAATCAGGATGTACCGCAGATCACGCTGACGCCAATTATCGATACATCGGATTACATACAGAATTCGATTACCAACGTGGGCACCATGGCCATCTACGGCGGCATCCTGGCCATTCTCGTCCTGCTCTTTTTCCTCAGGAACCTTGTCAGCACCCTGATAATCGCCACGGCAATCCCCATATCGATTATCGCCACCTTTGCCCTCATGTATTTCGGAGGATTGACACTGAATATCATGACCCTCGGCGGTCTGGCCCTGGGTATCGGCATGCTCGTCGATAACGCCATCGTGGTCCTGGAAAATATTTACCGGCACCGGGAATCAGGCGAGAAGGCCGAAGAGGCCACCATCTCGGGAAGCGGTGAAGTGACATCGGCCATCATCGCCAGCACCCTGACAACGCTGGCGGTATTTCTTCCGCTGATCTTCATACGGGGAATGTCGGGAATAATGTTCAAACAGCTCGCAATGGTTGTCAGTTTTGCCCTTCTGTGCGCCTTAATGGTGGCATTGACGCTGATTCCCATGATGTCGTCAAAACTTCTGCATCCTGAACGATATGATTCGGGAACATCGCTGATAATCAAACTCTACCGTATGAGCAGCCGTTTCTTCACCCGGATGGAAGACGGATATAAAGAATTGCTCCATTTTGTCCTTGATCACTCGAAGCTGGTTATTCTCGGAGCGTTTCTGTTTCTTTTGGGAAGCCTCGCCCTGATACCGCTCGTTGGCGTGGAGTTCATGCCGGCCACCGATGAGGGAGAAGTTCGCGTCAATGCAGAGATGAAAGTTGGCACGCGGCTCGAAGTAATCGAGGAAAAATTCAGGCACATTGAAGAACTCGTCAAACGGGAAGTTCCGGAGGCAAAAAACTCGGTTGCCAGCATCGGAGGGTCGGGATGGCACTCCGGCGGCTCACATACGGGGAGAATTCGACTCTCACTGAAACCACGGGCGGAACGTACCCGCTCCAGCGAAGAGATTGCCGCCGATCTTCGCCGCGTACTCAGCGATATTCCGGGCACCACCATTCGTACACGGGCGGGCCAGGGTCTTTTTCTCCTGCGTGTCTTTTCCGGCGGAGATACCGAAAGAGTGCAGGTCGAAATCCGGGGGTTTGACCTGGAAACGGCCGATATCCTTGCCGGGCAGGTAAAAACCCTTGTCGAAGATGTTGACGGTGTAACGGATGCGCGTCTGAGCAGGGAAACGGGCAGCCCCGAAGAAATCGTCTTTGTTGACCGTCTGAAGGCCGCCGACATGAATCTGACGGTGTCACAGATTGCCAATATGCTGCAGACGGTAATTTCAGGCACCCGGGCGGGCAGTTACCGTGAAGGCGGTGATGAATACGATATCCGCGTAAAGATCGACGAAGCTGAAAAGCTGGGACTCCGCGAAATCCTTGACCTGACCCTTGTCGGGACGGGGGGCGAGCCGGTGGTGCTCAGAAACGTGGTGAAAGTTCAGCCCAAAACCGGCCCCGTACGAATCGAGCGAAAGGACCAGGAACGAATCGTTACCGTTTCAGCCAATATCAGCGGCCGAGATATGGGCTCGATCCTTTCCGATATTCGTGACAGGCTCCGGTCGATTCCCGTGCCCCGGAATTTCAGCATCGTTTTCGGCGGTGATTACGAGGACCAGCAAAAGGCCTTCAGGGAGTTGCTGCTCAGTTTCATACTGGCCATTATCCTTGTGTACATGGTCATGGCCTCACTCTACGAATCGCTCAGGTATCCCCTGGTGGTCATGTTCTCCGTCCCCTTTGCCGCAATCGGCGTCATCATGATTCTTTTCCTCACCGGTACGACGTTTAATGTCCAGTCCTATATCGGCTGCATCATGCTCGGCGGAATCGTGGTGAACAACGCCATATTGCTGGTGGATCATATCAATCTCCTGAGGCGTCGGGACAATCTCCCCCTCAGGGATGCCATCGAAGAGGCGGGACGCCGTCGCCTGAGACCGATTCTCATGACGGCCATGACGACGATCCTCGCCATGGTTCCGCTGGCAATCGGGCTCGGTGAAGGCGGAGAGGTTCAGGCACCGCTGGCACGGGCCGTCATCGGAGGTCTCATCAGCTCCACCTTGATCACCCTGCTGATGGTTCCTTCCGTCTATCTGCTTTTCGAAAAACGACTGGAAAAAACCACGAAAGGCTGAACACTGCAATGATGAAATCGCACATGCTATCGAAGCGCCGTATCGGACAGATCATTATACTTTTTTTTGTCGGGCTCTTCTGCCTTCTTTCGTGCTCCTGCGCATCGTCCCTGAAGAGCGCGCCGGATAATTACATCGGTCCTTCGAAAGTATCATCGGCGATACCGCAGAGTGAAGAGACAGAAAGTACGCCGAAAATCTCCGAAACCAAAAAACCTGTCATAACAAAAGGCCCCCTGGAAGTGACGGCCCGGGATTCTATCCTCATGGCGCTCGAAAATAACCGTGCCCTCAGGATCGAAAAGCTGAATCCCGAGATATACCGCGCCGGAGAGGATAAGGAACGGGCTCTTTTTGACCCGGTTATTACCGGAGGATATTCAAGATTCCGGCAAAAAACAGAGACGGAACTGCTTCCCACCGGCGAGATCCTGGACAATGAAGTCACCGGCGAACTGGGAGTTTCCGGGCGAATTCCCACGGGAACGGATGTGGAGTTGGAAATTTCGACGGAAAAGACATGGCCCGGTGTCTATAGTGACGATCAGCATGAATCACGCGTCGGCCTCAGTGTGACCCAGGCCCTTTTACGGGGTAGCGGCCTCAAATACAACCTTGCCAGACTTCGTCAGGCGCGCCTGGACACGCGCGTTTCACAGTATGAACTGCGGGGTTTTGCCGAAACTCTCGTTGCCGAGGTCGAGGAAACGTACTGGGATTATGCCCTCACCGAACGACAGATAGAAATTTTTCTGGAATCATTGAAGCTGGCCGAAAAGCAGAAGCGCGAAACGGAAGAAATGATCAGAATCGGTTCCCTGGCGGAATCGGAACTCACCGCTGCGGAAGCGGAAATCGCCCTCAGACGTGAAGGGCTCATCAATGCGCGAAGCACACTTGAAAAGACACGTCTCACGCTCTTGCGGTTGTTGAACCCGCCGGGCAAAGAACTGTGGAACCGGGCGCTCGTTATTCTGGATCAGCCCGTCGCGCCCGATGTTACCCTCGATGATGTGGAGGATCATGTGGGCGTCGCCCTGCGGATGAGACCTGATCTCAACGAGGCACGACTTCAGATTCTTCGCGGCGACCTCGACGTTGTGAGGACGAAAAACGGTCTCCTTCCCAAACTGGACTTCTTCATACATCTCGGCAAGACGGGCTATGCCGGATCGTTCAACAGTTCCGTCAACGACAACGACGGCGATTCCTACGACATTCTGGCGGGAATCACCGTTGAATATCCACTCTTGAACCGGGATGCAAAGGCCCGTTTCAGGGAATCCCTCCTCAGCCGTGAGCAGGCAGACGAATCGGTCAAAAACATGACCCAGCTCGTCCAGGTAGACGTTCGGTCGGCCTATATCGAAGTAAACCGGGCAAAAGAACAGATAGCGGCAACCACGGCAACCCGCATACTCCAGGAGGAAAAGACGCGGATCGAAACGGAAAAGTTTCGCGTGGGCAAATCGACGACACTTCTCGTGGCCCAGGCCCAGCGTGACCTTCTGGCAAGCCGCATCGCCGAAACGGAGGCCATCGCCAACTACCTCAAATCGCTCGTCGAGCTCTACCGCCTCGAAGGATCCCTGCTCGAACGGCGGGGCATTCAGGCACCCGGTCACGAAACGATCAGTTTCTGATTTTTGATACACACTCCTCGTCATTGCGAGCGCAGTGAAGCAATCTCATACACAACCGTCATTCCCGACCTGATCGGGAATCCAGTCTTTTTCCTTTATTGTAGCATGCCCATTTATGGGCGTTTTTGTTCTTGCCGATAAATCGGCGGGCTACATAATCCATGAGATTGTCGCGTCGCTCCGCTCCTCGCAATGACACCGCCTTGATGTCTGCTTCACGTCATTGCGAGCGCAGCGAAGCAATCTCGCTCTTAATCCTTACCCCCTTATCCCTTAATCCTTGATCGATGAGATTGCCGCGTCGTTTCACTCCTCGCAATAACTAGGGGGGGTAACTGCCGCTTCCGATTTCATCGGGACTCCAATGACCCCGTGTTTCCTAATCCTCTAAGCCTTATCCCATAATCCTTACTTACTCCTTACTTTCCCCTTGACTTTTAGAGCGTTGCCCATTAATGTCCCTTGCGTATTTCAATGGCGGAAACCTCCTGCCATTTCTGCCGTTGAGAGGTTTTTCATATAGAATCAAGGTGTTATGCTTAAACGTTTAAAGTATTCCATTATTACTTCAAAACTCTTCCTCGATTTTCTCTACCGGTTTATTCGGCTCTACTCCTCCACCTTTCGCATCACTATCGAAAACGAGGAAGGATGGATCGACCATATCGAGAATGGCGGGCGGGTGCTGCTCTGCACCTGGCACCAGCAGTTCTTCTCGGCAATCCACCACTTCAGGAACTATCGAAAATACAAACCCGGCCTCATGATCAGTAGAAGTTTCGACGGCGATCTCATTTCGGGCATTGCAAACCGAACGGGCTGGTATACCATGCGTGGTTCCTCCTCGCGAGGCGGCCGCACGGCCCTGAGTGGAATGATTGAGAAATTAAACGAAACGGGGCTTGCCGCCCACATCCTTGACGGACCCCGGGGACCTGCGGGCGTTGTAAAGGCCGGTGCAATCCGCCTGGCATCAGCCGCCGATGCCGTTATCGTCCCCTTCTACACCTCCTCCGAAAACGCCTGGTATTTCAATAGCTGGGACCGCTTCATGCTCCCCAAGCCCTTCGCCAGGGTAACGCTGCGATTCGGCGAGATGATCCCCTGCCCCGCTTCGGAAAACAACGATGATTTTGAAGATCAGCGATCTTCACTCGAGCAGATCATGCTCCCCGAGATCCACCTTCCAACTGCCGCATAATCGGGGCACTTCAGAGTCTTTTTTCTCATCCTTTGTGCCTTTTTTCTTAATCCTCTATCCCTTAATCCTTATCTATGAGATTGCCGCGTCGTTTCACTCCTCGCAATGACCAGGGAAGAGGTTGATTGCCACGTCACTGACCAACTTTCCCGT